>Ga0116180_1000084_pt1 | contig 85689 bp, 83 predicted proteins | sample AD_UKC073_MetaG_FD_89804 | JGI IMG/M metagenome (GOLD analysis project Ga0116180, IMG submission 89804) | Active sludge microbial communities of municipal wastewater-treating anaerobic digesters from USA - AD_UKC073_MetaG | ecosystem: Engineered > Bioreactor > Anaerobic > Digestate | place: USA... | reverse complement strand
TCTTCCTTTGATTTCTTCCTTTGGTGGTTCAACTGGGCTTGAGGTAGTTTCTGGCCTTTGTTTCCTTTTTTTTATATGTGTAAGCCTTGCCTAAACGAGGAATAATATGTTATAATCATCATGGCGTAGATTGATAAAAAGTTTTTGGAGGTTGCTTAAATGAAAAGAATCATTAGTTTCGTGTTAAGCACATTCTTAATCTTTACTTGTTTTTCCGGGGTGGCGAAGATTAAAGGCAGAGGTTTCGGTAGAAATATCCCGATCGGCTTTTGGTTCTAGAAACTTCACACTAGTTTAATATAATTACCACCTGAAAGGGTGGTAATTTTTTTTTGGAGATATTTTTTGGAGCTCTTTCTTTTTGGATATGTTAGAAGGAGAAGAAAAATCAGGTCATGATGACAAGAAAGCGCAGGAGAAAAAATGGACGATAAGGATACGCTCGATTTCTTGGTTGCACGTCTGGAAAAGTTTTTTTATGGCGCGGCCGTTCTTTGCCTGCTTGTTTTGGTGGGGATTCAAACCTTAGTTTTTTTTGTGCCGGGGGCGGGCGGACAGCTTAATCTGGCGCTGCAGAAAGAAGGAAAGCCCCTGCAAGAAGAAGCGCTCTTTTATGAGGTAGGGGCGATTTCCACTGCTCCCTGGACCAGTATCACGCTTGAGTTGTTGGATTACCAGAGCAGACCGGATGTAAAAATTGAGGTAAACGGCATCGAAACGGGCACTTTTTTAAAGAAAGAATATACCCTCTCCGTCCGGGAAGGGGATGTGCTTACCGTTTTTAATCCGGATGAACGTCATCCGGTAAGGGTAAGGGTCAGCAAGAAAACGCCGAATATCATCAAACCTTCTTTAGGAGCGGAAATCGGCGGGATTGGGAGGAGTTATTTTGATCCGGTGGGTTTTAAGTAAAAATTTTGAAAAAAACTTATCATTGGAAGGAAAATATAGAATAATAAACAAAAATAGATACAAAAAGGAAGGAGGATAGTAGGCTGACATAATTTTTTTGCAGCTGTGTTAACTCATAATTTCATAGCATTAAGAAAACCCAAAAATTAAGTAAACCAGGATGTACCATATTCCTGAACCGCCCGGGGAAGTAATCTCCGAGGATCGTGTGGAAGGACCCGGTAAGGCATCTTCCAGAATAGCAAGAGTATATTTTTAATAGATAATTCATACTTTACCGGATGAAAGCACCTCGCAAAAGCACCTTTTGCGAGGTGCTTTTTTTGCATTATAGTTGATATTTTTGCTTCTATATAATAAAATCCAATTTAGAAAAGAAGCTTGCAATAAGCCAAGTATTGAAGACAGGTAGATGATTCTATGAATATTAGCTCAAGAACGATTGCCGCGGCCGCCATCAAAATTGCCTTAACCGAAAACCGGGAAGAGGAAGCCAAGCTTAAAAAGCTATATGCCGACGGGCAGATCAGAACGGTGGCGGTAGATATCGGCGGGGAGTACATAACCTCGATTAAAGTGATTATCGAACGGGCGATTGTGGCGGCCAAGCGGGAAGGCGTGATTAAGGAAAACCATTATGACGAAGGCGCGGTGGCCGGCGCGGCGCGGGAAGCCCTTACCCAGATTATGCCCAAGGCTTTGGGCTTAAACGTGGGCGGCAAAATCGGCATTGCCCGGAAGGATGATCATATCAGTGTGGCCGTCTTTCTGGGTGTCGGGCTGCTTCATCTGAATGAAGTGGCGATTGGCTTAGGGCACCGGGTCGCTCCTTTTACCGGCGAGGATTGATCATGATGAAGATGCTTTTTGGGATTCGCGGAGCCACCACCGTAGTGGCCAATACGCAGGAACAAATCCTGGCGGAAACAAAAAAGCTCTTGCAGGCGCTTTTTACGGCCAACGGGATAGATATTGCGTCTCCGGAACACACTTTAGTCAGTATCATTTTTACCACAACACCCGATTTGAATGCCGAATTTCCGGCCAAGGCCGCCCGTTTGCTGGGCTTAACTCAGGTGCCTTTGTTGGGTTGTGTGGAGACAGCCGTTCCCCACGGCCTGTCGCTTTGTATTCGTGTCTTGATTCATGCTTATTTACCCGAGGGCACGAAGGTAAAACATATCTATTTGAATGAAGCTGCACAGTTGCGGCCCGATTGGCAAGCATAAGGGTAGATAGTGTTGCCGGTAGAATTAAGTTGCCGGGAAGGAGGGGGTTCCGATTCAAATCACTATTGACGGACCGGCGGGAGCGGGGAAAAGCACCCTGGCGCGCATGTTGGCGAATCAGTTGGGCTTTCTATATATTGATACCGGCGCCATGTATCGTACGGTTACCTATATGGCATTGCAAAAGGGTGTATCCCTGGATGATGAAGAATCGCTGCAGCGGTTGACCGCTTCCCTTTCCATTGAGTTAAGGCGGCAACCGGACGGGACTCAGAAGGTTTATTGCAACGGCAGCGATGTCAGTGAGGAAATCCGCACTCCTTTAATTAGCCAGAATGTTTCTAAAGTAGCCATGTATCCCCGGGTCCGGGAGGAACTTGTCCGTTTGCAGCGGCAGATGGCCGAGTCCAAGGATGTGGTGATGGATGGCCGGGATGCAGGAACCGTAATTCTGCCGGAAGCCCAGTGCAAAATCTTTTTAGTGGCTTCTTTAGAGGAGAGGGCGCGCCGCAGGATGGTCGAGTTGCAACAAAAAGGATTCCGGCAGGATTTCGAAGCCATCAAGGATGAAATGGCGAAGCGGGATTATTTGGATGAACATCGAGCCTCCAGCCCTTTAAAACCGGCTCCGGATGCGGTAATTGTCGATACTACGGCTTTAAGTCCGGAAGAGACTTTAGCGGCGATTATAGAGGTGTATCAGGAGAAAGTAAAGGAAATAAACAATAAAAACAAATAAATGAAAGAAAAAAAGGAACGAGGATTATGGAAAGATGCTTTATCGAATACTCGTGAGGTTTGCTCGGCTATGTTTGCGAATTTTCAACCGCTGGACCGTCCAGGGTGCGGAAAACCTCCCCAAGGAAGGACCGGTCGTCGTCATCGCCAACCATGTTTCCAATTGGGATCCGGTACTTCTGGCGTGCGCGGTAACCCGACCGCTCTGTTTTATGGCCAAAGACAGCCTGTTTAAGGTTCCGGTTTTAGGCTGGCTCATCAAAAAGGTTCATGCCTTTCCCGTAAAACGAGGGCGCCCCGACCGGAACGCCTTGCGGACCGCTGCGGAATTATTATCCAAGGGGAAGGTACTGGCGCTTTTCCCGGAAGGGACCAGAAGCAAAACCGGGGAACTGTTACCTTTTCATCCCGGCGCGGCATTGTTTGCCTTGAGAACAAACAGCCCCGTGGTGCCGGTGGTGCTCTTAGGGTCGAAGACAACATTTCCGATGAGCATCAGGGGTAAAATAGAGGTGAGAATCGGCAAACCTCTCCACTTTTCCGAATTGGGAGAGCGGAGAAGCAGTGGCGAGGAGCTTGAAAAGGCGGCTCATATGATGCGGAAAGAAATGCTGAAACTAATGAAGGATGTGCCAGGACTATGAAAATAACGGTAGCTGATTATGCCGGTTTTTGCTTCGGAGTAAAAAGAGCGGTAGAGCTGGCGGAAGAAGCGGCGCAAAAAGGTCCCGTCGGTTCTTTAGGTCCGCTGATTCATAACCCATATGAGGTCGAACGCTTGAAGAAGTTGGGCTTGTGTCCATTAAACAGCCTGGAGGAGGCCGCTTCATCTCAGGCCGTTTTAATCCGCACCCACGGGGTCGGGCCGGGTGTATATGCCGCCTTGCAGGAAAAAGGCTGCCCGGTGATTGATGCCACTTGTCCCCATGTACAAAAAGCGCAAAAAGTGGCCCGGGAGGCCCAGGAGGAAGGATATCAGGTCTTGATTTTCGGGGACAGGAATCATCCGGAAGTACAGGGAATAAAGGCGTGGACCAAAGATCGGGCGTTGGTTGTTTCTTCTTTGGAGGAGTTGGAGCAGCTCAAAGAGCAGCGGCTGCTTGCGGATAAAGTGGCGGTGCTGGCTCAAACCACCGAAAAAGAAGAGCGCTTTACTGCAATCGTGCACTATCTACAGGAACACATTCCTGATTTACAGGTGCTGTCCACGATTTGTTCAGCTACCCGGTTGCGTCAGGAAGCAGTAGCCAAGCTGGCTCCCAATGTGGACGTGATGATTGTTATCGGCGGTAGAAACAGCTCGAATACGAAAAAGCTCGCCGAAGCCTGTGTCGAGAAAGGGACTCCCACCTATTTCATAGAAAAGGCAAATGAGCTTAAACATAGCTGGTTTCAGGAAGCTGCACACGTAGGGGTAACAGCAGGGTCGTCGACCCCTGACTGGATAATAAAGGAGGTCATTGAACAAATGGAGCAAATGGAAGAAATGAAAAAACTGAACGAGGAACAGTACGAGATCAGGAATTATCAACCGGGGGAGATGGTTGAAGGTACTGTTGTTCAAATAAATAATGACGAGGTTTTGGTGGACATTGGCGCAAAATCTGAAGGGATTATCCCTGTAACGGAATTGGCCACGGGGAAGGTAAATCCCAGGGAATATCTCCAAATGGGGCAAAAAATCCTGGTCGAAGTGCTGAAAGAGGACCGGGAAGGCAATATTATCTTGTCGCATAAAAACGCTTTTATGGAAGATGCTTTGAACAAGCTGGAGGAAGCAAAAGAAGACGGGACAGTCTTGGAAGCGACGGTTACGGATGTGGTAAAAGGCGGCTTGCTGGTTGATGTGGGTCTCAAAGGATTTGTGCCGGCTTCCCAGGTGGATCGGGACTTTGTCGAAGATTTGCGGGCTTACCTGCATAAAAAATTACGGTTAAAGGTAATCGAATTTGACCGGGCCAAAAAGAAGGTCGTTCTCTCGCAAAGGGTCATCCTGGAAGAGGAATATAAACAGAAAAGGGCTGCCCTGTGGGAAGAGCTTCAAGAGGGCGAGACCAGAAGCGGTGTGGTTAAAAAAATAATGAACTTTGGCGCTTTCGTGGATATCGGGGGGATTGACGGACTCCTGCATATTTCCGAACTGGGCTGGGAAAAGGTTAATCATCCCTCGGAAGTATTACGGGAAGGGGACCAGGTGGAGGTCTATGTGCTCAAGGTGGATCGCGAACAGGAAAAGGTCTCTTTAAGCTTGAAGAAACTGATGGCGGATCCCTGGGAAGAAAAAATCCAGCGCTATCAAGAGGGAACCGTGGTCCAGGGAAAGGTGGTACGGATTTTGCCTTTTGGAGCTTTTGTGCAATTAGAGCCTGGTTTGGAAGGGCTTGTGCATATCTCGCAAGTCTCCGAGAAAAGGATTAACAAGATCGAAGATGTGCTTAGTGTAGGGCAGGAAATTGACGTCAAAATTATCGAGATCAATCCGGCGGAAAAGCGCATCAAGCTCAGCATCAAGGATATTGTCCAAGATGAAGAAAAAGCGGAAATTACTGCTTTCCTAAAACAGCAAGGGGAAAAGGAAGGCGTGACCATTGGTGAGCTATTAAAAGAAAAAGACCGGGCGCAGGACGTCTCCCAGGATGCTGAAACCACTGCTGGGCAGGATATTCAACAGAAAAACGCCGGGGAAGCTCCTGGGCCGGATACAAAACAGAAGAAGGCCGAAAAGACGTCCCCGCAAGGCCAGGAGGAGCAGCATGCCGCGCAAGAGCCTTTGCCGGACAAGCCTGAGAAGAAGCCTGCGCAGGCTTCGTTACCGGATGCCCAGGCGAAGGAAGCCGAAAAAGCCACCGGGCAGGATGTGGCGCAAAATGATCTTAAGAACAACCCCGAAAAGAGTTGAGTTGATCGATTGTGAATATGCAGAGAGAAAACAGAAAGCTGGAGCATATCCGGCAAGCCCTGCAAACAGAAAGCGGGCCGTTGTCTGCCGGTTGGGAAGAAATCAGGATTGTCCATCAGGCCTTGCTAAAGGGTAATTGGGACGAGGTTGATCTTTCTGTCTCGCTTTTTCATAAAAAATTAGCGCTTCCTATTTACATTAACGCCATGACGGGCGGAGCCCTGGGCTTAGAAGAGATCAATCGTATGCTGGCGGAAACGGCCCGGGAATACGGTCTGGGGATGGCCGTTGGCTCGCAAACCTCCGCGTTACAGAATGATCAACGGGAGCTGGTTGCTAGTTATAAAATAGCGCGGGAAGTTAACCCCGATGGTTTTCTGATGGCCAATGTGGGCGCCGGGGTTAAGCCGGAAATGGCTTTGGCGGCCGTGGAAATGATCGAGGCAGACGCGCTGCAACTGCACTTAAATGGCGTCCAGGAATTGACCATGGCGGAAGGGGACCGCTCCTTCCATGGTTTAGCCGAGAATATCGAAAAGATTTGTCGGCTGGTTCCTGTGCCAGTCATCGTGAAAGAAGTGGGAAACGGCCTTTCCAAAGAAGTAGCTGGTCAGTTGGCGCAATTGGGCGTGCAAGGAGTAGATACCGGAGGCAGTGGGGGGACTAATTTTGCGGCGATTGAGTTAAATCGCTTTCCCCGTGCTCATCTCGACGGCCTGCGTTTCTGGGGGATTCCTTCGGCTATTTCTCTTTTGGAAGTTTTAGAAGCTTTGGAGGGCGGAGCGCCTAAACTCCATGTTTTTGCCTCGGGCGGGGTAACCTGTGCGCAGCAGGTACTGAAGGCATTAGTTTTAGGTGCGGATGCAGTTGGGATTGCCGGTTGTTTTTTGCATATTTTACAGCAGGACGGGCCGGCGGCCTTAAGGAAAGCCATTGCAAAAATGACCGAAGAGTTAAAAATCATGATGTTGTTATGTTCCGTCTCAAACATTAACCAACTAAAAAAGGTGCCGGTGGTGATTACCGGCCTGACCGGAGAGTGGTGTGTCCAGCGGGGCATCAATACGCAAAAGTATGCCCAAAGAGGAATTGCCTTTTAGCAGTTATGAAAATTGATTTTAATGTGATAGAATTTATTATATAATAAAAGTAATAGAACAATTCAGTCGCAAAATGTTATGCAACAGCAAACAACTAACAAACAATGATTATTAACGTCATTTTAAACATTAAAGGTTGGACATCAATACTGAAGATAGGGTGATATTCATGCTGGATTTTCTCATAGTGGCAGCAGCAATTCTTTTGTTGGTGTATGGTTTTTCCTTGACTTTTACCGGCAAAAGTAAAAATAGTCGTTTTAGCCGGAATGGTAATGCTGTCCATCCTCCTGTTACCGAAGGGATTTGCTACGGGCTGGTTTGTTCATCAATGGACGAACTCAATGATCGATGTGTTTATGTGATGGTGTTGTTGTTGGATCGTGGTAAATTGCTGGACGTAGTAAGAGAATTATTGCAAATCACCAGCTTGAGGGAATTTAAAAAAATTGCCGATAATCCTGAGTTAAAAACCCTTGGTTACTTTACGATAAAAAGCGTCCCCGGTAAGAAAGTGGAGATCAAGGACCAGTATCGGGTTACCGTGAAGAATAAGGAGTATACCTGTAAAAGGATCAAAGATGATATTCTGGAACCGGTTTTATTACCGGACGGGATTTTTTCAAAGAGACAGTAAAATATAAACTGGCGAGCTTTTGGGAAAAAAGCAGCAAAGCAGCAGCCGTCTTGCTGAAAACAGGGCGGCTGTTTTTTTGTCTTCGGTGATGCATGGAATGAGGCTATTCCCAACATACTAAATGATAGATGTGTCATCCCGATTATTAGGCGACAGTGCAGTCCATTATTTGGCAGGAGGATAGGTGTAATGAGCGAACAGGCAATCGAGGAGCTGGTGGAAAAGGGCAAAATGGCGCTGAAGGAAATGGTCAAATTAAACCAGGAGCAGGTTAATGGGATTATAAAGGAAATGGCTTTAGCTGCGCTGGCCAATCATATGCGGCTGGCGAGACTGGCCGTAGAAGAAACCAAGCGGGGAGTGTACGAGGATAAAATCATTAAAAACCTCTTTGCTTCGGAATATATTTACCACAGTATCAAGTACCAGAAGACCGTAGGTGTCATTGAAGAAAACGAGGAGGAAGGGTATGTGGATATTGCCGAGCCGGTGGGTTTAATTGCCGCGATTACACCGGTGACTAATCCCACTTCCACGACACTTTTTAAGGCAATTATCTCCTTAAAAACCCGCAATCCGATTATCTTTGCTTTTCATCCCGGTTCTCAGCAGTGCAGTGTGGAAGCAGCGCGGGTGATGAGGGTGGCGGCGGTTAAAGCCGGCGCTCCGGAAAACTGCATCCAGTGGATTGAAGAACCGTCCATCGAAGCCACGCAACTTTTAATGAAAAATGACGGCATTTCTTTAATCCTGGCCACCGGTGGCTCCTCGATGGTGAAAGCCGCCTACAGCGCGGGAAAACCGGCCTTAGGGGTCGGGCCGGGCAATGTCCCCTGCTATATCGAGAAAAGCGCGCATATCCAGCGCGCCGTAACCGATTTAATCCTTTCCAAGACTTTTGACAACGGCATGATCTGTGCCTCCGAACAGGCCGTGATCATTGATGAGGAAATCTACCGGCCGGTAATGGATTTTTTAATCGCCAACCACTGTTATCTTTTGAACGAGGAGGAAAAAAACCGTATCCGGGAGATGGCCACCGATGAGCATGGCAATATTTCTCCCAAAATCGTGGGGCAAGCCGCTATTACGATTGCGCAAATGGCGGGGATCAATGTGCCGGAAGATACGAAAATTCTTCTCGCCGAAATCGAGCAGGTCGGGCCGGAGGAGCCGCTGTCCCGGGAAAAGCTGAGCCCGCTCCTGGCTTGTATTCGGGTCCCCGATGCGGCCGCGGGGATTGCGAAAGCCGTGGAAATGGTCAATTTCGGCGGATCCGGCCATTCGGCGGTGATTCATTCCCACAACCAGGAGCTGATCGATGAATTTGCCCGCCGGGTGAATACCGGTCGCATTATCATCAACCAGCCTTCCAGTCATGGCGCCATCGGCGATATTTACAACACGAATATGCCTTCTCTCACTTTAGGCTGTGGTTCCTTTGGTCGCAACAGCACCACGGCCAATGTTTCTTCCGTCAATTTAATCAATCGGAAACGGGTGGTGAAGAGGAGGTATAATATGCAGTGGTTTAAAGTGCCGGCCAAAATCTATTTTGAATATGGCTCCATCCAATACTTAAGTAAAATGCCGGACATTTCCCGGGCCTTTATTGTGACGGATGCAACGATGGTGAAGTTAGGCTATGTGGATAAGGTGCTCTATCATTTAAGAAAAAGGACCGGCCGCAATTATGTGCATTCGGAAATCTTTGACCGGGTAATCCCGGATCCTACGGTGGAAACGGTAAAAGCTGGTTTGGAGGCGATTGGCGTTTTTCAGCCGGACGTGATTATTGCTTTGGGGGGCGGTTCGGTAATTGATGCCGCCAAGGCCATTTGGCTGTTTTATGAGTACCCGGAAACTGATTTTTCGGACCTGCACCTTAAGTTTATGGATATCCGGAAACGGGTGTTTAAGTACCCGGTTTTGGGGCGCAAAGCAAAACTGGTGGCCATTCCCACTACTTCCGGTACCGGCTCGGAGGTGTCTTCTTTTTCCGTCATCACCGACGAGAAAAAAGGTGTCAAGTACCCCTTGGCCGATTATGAATTGACCCCGGATGTGGCCATTATCGACCCTGATTTTGTCTTGAGCGTGCCGCCTGCTGTGACGGCGGATACCGGCTTGGATGTGCTGACCCACGCCCTGGAGACCTATGTGTCGGTGATGGCCAATGATTATACCGACGGGCTGGCCCTGCAGGCGATTCAGTTGGTCTTTAGCTATTTGCCCCGTTCCTTCCGGAACAATCAGGACCGGGAAGCCCGGGAAAAGATGCATAACGCTTCCTGTATTGCCGGCATGGCATTTTCCAATGCTTTTCTGGGGATTTGTCATAGTCTCGCCCACAAACTGGGCGGGGAGTTTCACCTGTCCCACGGCCGGGCCAACGCCGTATTACTGCCCTATGTAATTCTTTATAACGCCTCGGTGCCCACAAAATTTAATCCCTTCCCCAAATATGAATACTATGTGGCGGCCAATAAATACGCCTATGTAGCCAAAACCCTTGGTTTAGCCTGTAAAACGGTGGAGGAAGGGGTGTTCAGTTTAATCGAGGCGGTCCGGAATTTATTAAGGGAACTGCAGATTCCGCATACGCTGCAGGAAATGGGGATTGAGGAACAGCTTTTTTTGCAACGGGTGGATGAATTAGCCGACCGGGCCTTTGAAGACCAGAGCACCACGGCCAATCCCCGGATGCCGCTGGTAAAAGAGCTCAAGGAGCTGTATTTAAAGGCTTATTACGGCAACTAAGCAGGAAAGGTTTATCTGGTAAGAGCATGAAGGTTTAGGGCAATTTAAACAGGAATAAAACTTCCTCCCCCTTGAATATGCTTAAAGTATGGAAAATTTACTGAAAACCGGAGGAACTCCTTATGCCCTTTATCGCTTCTGTAGGCACAGCCCTGCCTCCTTATGAGGTTGGGCAGGCGGAAAGTAAAAATTTTGCCAGGCAGCTTTTTCAGGATTCTTTTGGCGATGTGGAAAGGCTTTTAAAGGTATTTGAATCAACCCGTATTGAAAAGAGACATTTTTGTATGCCCCCGGAATGGTTTGCCGAAGAGCATAGCTGGGAGGAAAAAAACAATCTGTTTATCGAAAACGCCATCTGTTTAGGAGCTGAAGCGATTAGCGCCTGTTTGCGTAAACAGGATTTAAAAGCGGCGGATATTGATGTGATGGTGTATGTGAATTCGACGGGAATTGCCACCCCAAGTATTGACGCCTATTTAGCCAATCTCTTAGGGATGAAAGCGGATCTGGTTCGGATGCCGCTCTGGGGTTTGGGCTGTGCCGGCGGCGCGGCGGGTCTGGCCCGGGGCTTTGATTTGGCCCTGGCCCATCCGCACCGAAAAATCATCGTGTGCTGCATCGAATTATGTGGGCTTACTTTTGTTTTTAACGACCGGTCCAAGGCCAATTTCATCGCGGCCAGCCTTTTTGCGGACGGAGCCGCCGCCGCTTTGATCATCGGCGATGAGGTTATGATGAATAATGAGACGATGCCGCAAATTCTGTCTTCGGCCTCCTTTACCTGGCCGGATACGCTGGAGGTAATGGGCTGGCATGTGCAAAACGAAGGGATGATGGTGATTTTTTCAAAAGATATCCCGTCTTTAGTGCTGCGCTATCTTCGTCCCCAGGTGGAGAATTATGCGCGGTGCCAAAATCTTTCGCTGGCCGATATTTCCCGTTATATCGTGCATCCGGGTGGCACGAAAGTAATGGAGGCTTACGAAGGGGCTTTGGAGCTTGCGCCGGACGCGTTGGATTTAGTCAAAGAAGTATTAAAAAATCATGGCAATATGTCTTCCTGCACTATCTTTTATATCCTGGAAAAAGAGCTGGAGAGGCGGCATCAACCGGGGGAATACGGCTTAATGCTGGCTTTGGGGCCGGGCTTTTCCTGTGAGCAGGTTATGCTAAAATGGTGAGCTGGTTTAGTATCATCATTACATTGGTAATCTTCCAGCGCTTGGTGGAATTATGGATCGCCCGGTGCAACACCCGCCTCGCCAAAGCGAAAGGCGGCTATGAGGTAGGCAGGGAACATTATCCGGTGCTTGTTTTCCTGCATGGCGCCTTTTTTGCTAGTTTGCTTACGGAAACCATCCTGGCGGGGAAATACCACGCGCCTCCGGTTGTCCTCTTTTTATTAGTTTTTTTGCTAGCCCAGCTTTTGCGGGTGTGGGTGTTGCTTTCATTAGGAAAAATGTGGAATACCCGCCTGATCATTGTGCCAAACAGCAAGCCGGTCACCAGCGGGCCGTATCGTTTTTTAAAGCATCCGAATTATTTGGTCGTAATGATTGAATTTGTCACTTTGCCTTTGTCTTTTGGCGCCTGGTGCACCGCTTTTGTTTTTAGTATCCTCAATTTTCTTGTGCTACAGCAAAGGATCAAGGTCGAAGAGGCTGCTTTAAAGGAATTGCCCGCCTTTTATGATTATTTTAACAGTCATAAATCAAGGTTGAAACATGAATAATAAATAGTAGTAGTCGAATAATTAAAGGAGGCAGACTGGATGTTCAGACTACCTACGGCGCAAAGAAGAATCGAGAAAAGACAGACTGCTCAGATCGATCATGGAATTAGCATCACGCCGATGCCGATTACGATGAATGAAGAAGTGACGATTACCTATGACGGGCATTTGGCGCAAAATAATGCGCAGGCAGTTTATTTGCACGTAGGATCCGGCGATGTCCGGTCGTGGGAAAATGTGCAGGACATTCAAATGGAGAAGGTCAATGATGCTTGGGTGGCGAACATTGTGCCTACTGATTCCCGTTTGAATTTCTGTTTCCATGACGGAGCCAACAACTGGGACAATAACTATAATCTTAACTGGAGCGTAACCGTTCACAACGGCAGGCAAATTTAAGCCAAACAACAATTGGGAGCTTCATAGGATACGACAAAGGGAAGGGACGCTTTAGAACATGCGTCTCCTTCCCTTTAATTATCATAACTAAATAAATATTTCACAACGTGCTTTTGCTATTGTTTCCATTTGTAAATAATGATATTATAAAAATTAAATTTGCAGCGGGAGGGCTTATCCCTCCTGAACAATAAAAAGGAGAAAAGGGGTTTGGAGTTCCATGGAAACATTAAGTACGTCCAATAGTACTGAAAAAAACGGCAGAATCAGTAATTTTCTTAAGAGGAAAAACATTGAGTTTTCCTTGAAACGATATGGAATTGACGCCCTTGGCGCAATGGCTTTAGGTCTGTTTTCTTCATTAATAGTGGGTTTGATTCTGAAAGTGATTGGTGAAAAAGCCGGCATTGATTTTCTGGTTGATTTTGGAAAACAAGCGCAAGCCATGATGGGACCGGCTATTGGGGTGGCGGTGGCCTACGGCCTGCAAGCACCTCCTTTGGTGCTTTTTGCCTCGACCATCACCGGGATGGCCGGCGCCCAGTGGGGAGGACCGGCCGGCTGTTTTGTGGCGGCCGTGATCGGCGCGGAATGCGGGAAGGCGGTGTCTAAGGAGACCAAAGTGGATATTATTGTGACTCCAGTGGTGACCATTTTGGCGGGGATCTGGGCGGCCGTTTTCATTGGACCCAAGATAATGTACTTATTGAAAAAACTGGGCGACTTTATCATCCTGACTACGGAATTAAGGCCCATCCCGATGGGAATCCTTGTTTCGGTGGTCATGGGTCTGGCCTTGACAGCACCGATTTCCAGCGCGGCGCTGGCGATTATGCTGGGTTTAACCGGATTAGCCGGCGGCGCTTCCTGTGTGGGCTGTTGCTCCCAAATGATTGGTTTTGCGGTGGCCAGTTTCCGGGAAAACGGCTGGGGCGGCTTTATTGCCCAAGGCATTGGGACTTCCATGCTGCAGATTCCCAATATCGTGAAAAACCCCTTAATTTTAATTCCGCCTACGCTGACCAGCGCGATTCTAGGGCCGCTTGCGACGACGGTTTTCAAGCTGCAAACCGTACCGGAAGGGGCGGGGATGGGCACCAGCGGTCTTGTCGGTCAGTTCGGCACGATTGAAGCCATGGGCTCAAGTGCTAATATTTTAATTATGATTCTTCTTGTGCATGTCATCCTGCCCATTGTGCTTACGCTGCCCATTTCCGGATATATGCGGAAAAAAGGATGGATTAAATTCGGGGACATGAAATTGAATATCTAATAATCAGTGAAGTATTTTTCAAAATAATTGCTGCGGATGATTTTATCACCGATTTCCAAAAGGCCCTGGACGGCCTTTTCTTTTTCTTCTTCACTGTTGAAGCTGCCTACCACATCACCGTAAGCAAGCACCACGTGGTTTTTCCCGGTATTTAACAGGTTGCGGCCCATGGCTGTAAAGGCGATCTCCTCCTCATCGACACCCATCAAATAGGCCAGGGTGGGCATAATATCGATCTGACCGCCGATGGTGGGAATTTCTTTTCCTTCCAGCCCCTTATGGTAAATCAGGAGGGGAATGCGGTTGTATTCCTGGGGTTGCCACCAATCATTAGGCGGGGGCAGGGGCTGTACTTCGTCTTTGTAGAACTTATTCATCCCGCCATGGTCCCCATAGATGACCACTACGGTATTATCGAGAAAGCCTTGTTGGTCTAAGGCTTCCAAAAAGAGGCCGATCTGTTGGTCGGTATAGTGTAAAGTTTGGAAATAGCCGCCTAGTTTGCTCTTGTCCATTTCCGGATCCAGTTCTAACTGCCGGTATTGCTGCGGCAGGTTAAAGGGCCCGTGATTGGACATGGTCACCGTAAAAGCGTAAAAAGGTTCTTTTGCTTCTGTAAGCATTGAGGAGACTTGTCGTAAATAGGACCCGTCACTAATCCCCAGTCCAATGATTTCATCGACGTTGAAGGCCGATTTATCAAAGCATTTTTGGAAACCAATCCCGTAATGGGCCTCCATCCAGTTCCAGAAACCGCCGGAAATGCCGTGATAGGACAGGGTCTGATAGCCTCTTTTCTCCAGGAGTTTGGGCAAGGAATTATAGGTATTCTTGGGGAAACGGAAGAAGGTAGAGCCTTTCCGCACCGGATAAACCGAGGTGTTTACCATAAAATCACTGTCCGAACTTGTCCCGTTAAAGACCTGTTCGTAGATATTGGGGAAGTAAAAGCTGTTTGCTTTTAGTTTATTGAGAGTGGGCATAATTTCCTGGCCATCGATCTTATTTCCGACCACGACGGCCTCCAGGGATTCCACCTGGATTAAAAGGAGGTTTTTCCCGGCAAACAAGCCTTTGTATTCGTTATCGGGCCGGTTTTCTCTCTTATCGGCGAACCATTGCTTAATTGCGGCCACTTCTTCCGGGCTGAGGGGCATCGGTTGACACTCTTTCCAATAGTTAAAGGCATCATAAAAGTGAAAACCGAGGGGTGAAAGATTGGCAATGGTCTGTTTAGGAGCCCAGCAAATTCGAAAGATTTTCATACGGGGGCTTTCGATGCCCAAAACATGATAGCGAAAAGGAACATAACAGATGGCGATGACGGAAAGAAGAAAGACCAGGGCGAATTTAAGGATGCTGCGCCTGCGCTGGAAAGCGCCGGAAAACCTTTTTAAATTGGTGAAAAGAAGCAGCAAAGGAAGGTCCGCGACTAAAAGAATATCCTGGGGGTGGATAAAAGAGCGCACACATTCGCCGAGGTTCTCCAGATTGGCTGTTGCCTTCATCATGTGCAGGTTCAAAAAGGTGGCGTAGCCGCCCCGGAAATACCATAAATCGGCCAGCATTAAGAAGGAAATCAAAAAATCAATGCTCAGCAGAAACCAGACCCGGGACTTGTTTTTAAAAAGAAAGGCAAAGGAAAGCAATACCGTGATGAATAACAGATAATAGGGAATCGAGGTCGTCGAAAGGAAAGAAAGACTATCAATAAAAACGATCACCAAATATGATTTAATGAAGATGATTAACACCATCAAGAGCCAGAACCAGTCAAAACTGTTTAAAACATAGCTTTGGAAGACTTTACTTAGCTTTTTCATGCTGAATACTCCTTATCTGCGCGATTTCTTTGTTTGCTTAACTAATTCATTTAACGATCACTGTCAAGGCTTGGGGGAGGAACTTGACCTTTACAGGTAATTGGGGGCCTTTTTCACCGTCGATACTTAAGATGACGTTCTCCGGTCCGGAGATCGTACATTCTTTTGCTTTTACCCGCAGCGCATATTTATTGCTAATCTGCTCCCGGCTGATAATCCGGAAGAAAAGATTGGCCAAATCGATATGGGCGCAGTTTTTAATCACGATAATATCCATCATTCCGTCGGAAACATTGGCATCTTTTAAGATGTTGGGGAAACCGCCCACATTCGTGCCGTTTAAGATACAAAAGAGCAGGGCTTTTTCTTCAATACAGTCTATGTCGGTAACGATTTTCAAGGGAAAGGATTTTTTATGGGCAACCTGGCCCAAAGCTTTCAGATAATAGGCGAGGGCGCCGAAATTTTTCTTGAGTTCGTCGTCGGTGCTAAAGGAAACATCGACAAAAAGTCCGCCGGCGCAGGTGTTCAGAAAATACAGTTCGTCATTGATGAGCCCCACATCGACCTTGGTTGTGTGCCCGGCAAAGATAATCTCCAGGCCTTCGTCCAGGTTAGCGGGCATCCGGAGGCTGCGGGCAAAATCATTACAGGTGCCGGCCGGAATAAAGCCCACCGGCAAGTGACAGTTCAGCTTGAACATTTGATTGATAATCGTGTTAAAGGTGCCGTCGCCGCCGGAGAGAATAATAAAGTCAAAATCATTTGTCTGGAGTAAGTAATCGAAAAAATCGTTCTTTTCCTCCACACGGTAGATGGTTAGTTGGACGTGGTTTTTCTGCGCTTTTTGAATGATGAAGTCCAGATGATTGAGAATGTTGCGATTGCCGGATAAAGGATTATATACGAAAAGGGCATGGCGCATGATTTTCCCTCCTTTTTAACTAGTCGCTTTACTAAACGCATCACTTTTCTCTCCCTTATACAATACTCTATTTTTTCACTTTATACCAGTAGGCAATCTTTGACTTTTCAAAACATATGTTCTATACTTTAAAGCAAGAACTGCCGGTCATTACACAGAAAGGATGGGGATAATGGGGCGTACAGGCATCTCGCAAATTCCCTTGCATGGAGGACAATGCCCGCCCTGGCTTTTTGCGAAAATGAAAAAGCTGGCGGCGGTAATGATTGAAGTTATTGCATATGAATATGGAAGCGGGGAAGTATTGCGTCGCTTAGCCGATCCCTTTTGGTTTCAAGCCTTTGGTTGTGTTTTAGGTTTTGACTGGCATTCTTCCGGATTAACCACGGTGGTCTGCGGAGCCCTGAAGGAAGGGTTGAGGGCGCAGCAAGGAGAACTGGGTCTCTTTTTTGCCGGAGGAAAAGGCAATACGTCCCGCAAAACCCCTGAGGAAATAGTGCAAGCCGGAGAAAAGTATGGACTGGCCAATGATTTACAAGCCTTGCAACGCACCAGCCGTTTGGTGGCCAAAGTAGATTCGGCCGCGGTCCAGGACGGCTATCAACTGTATCATCACTTTTTTGTTTTTGACCGTGACGGCAACTGGTCGGTGGTTCAGCAAGGGATGAACCAGCAAAATCGCTTTGCCCGGCGGTATCATTGGCTGAGCGATGGGCTGGAGAGTTTTGTGAATGACCCGCATCAGGGAATTTGTGGCGTAAAGGGTGAAAATGTGTTAAATTTAGTATCGGGTCAAAACATGATAGTGCGGAAAGCCTCGGTGGAATTATGTCATGCCGAAAAACCCGAAAAAATCCTTCGGGTTGTAAAGGCTATTCAAGAACAATATAAACTACAAGCAGGCAAAAAACAAGAGCAGCCAGGGCAATCGCCAGGGATCGATACGCCCGGCATGCCCGGGAGGTCCGGGATGCAGGGGATGCCCGCGCTGGGCGAACAGTTGTCCTGGTGGAGTGCTTTACCCGAGCCAAGCGCAAAAACAGCGCAAAACATTAAGACGGCGATAGATACGCCAACAGAGAACAGCAAATCAACCGGGGAATTCGTTCTGTTCAGCATGCCGTCTTATCATCCTATTCCGGCGGCGCAGCGCCTGAATAAGACCCTCTTTCGCCTTTACGAAAAACCGCCGGCGAATTTTGAAGCACTTTTAGAGGAACAGGGGGTCGGACCAGCCACCTTAAGAGCTTTGGCCATGGTGGCCGAAGTAACCCACGGCGTCAAGGCGGTTTTTGCAGATCCGGTCCGTTATTCCTTTGCCCACGGCGGCAAAGACGGTTATCCCTTTCCCGTCAATAAAAAGGACATGGAACATTCGATTGACACGCTGCGTGTGGCGTTGGAAAAGGGGAAAATCGGACAGCGGGAAAAGTTAGACGCGTTACGGAAGTTGGCAGGTGTGATGAAAGATGAGCAAAGCTCAGGGATTTTTAAATAAATATCTATTTTGTGGAAAACAGTTTTATCGGCAGCTTTTTATCCTGGCCCTACCTATTACCTTGCAAAACCTTATAACCTCCGGCCTTAATCTGATTGATACCATCATGCTGGGCTGGGTAGGGGAGACGGAGATTGCCGCGGTGGGTATCGCCAATCAGTATTTTTTCCTTTTTAATCTTATTTTTATCGGCATCTTCAGCGGCTGCAGCGTTTTTATCGCTCAATTCTGGGGCCATCAAAATGAAGCCAGTATTCGAAAAGTATTAGGGCTGGGGTTGCTGAGCGCGAGCCTGGTGGCTCTGCTTTTTTCCCTTTGTGCTGTTTTTTTCCCGGCGCAAATCATGATGGTTTTTAGTAAAGATGGAGCCGTCATTCACGTGGGAAGCAGCTATTTAAGGATTGTGGGTCTGAGTTATTTTTTTACGGCGGTCGGTTTCGGGTACAGCGCCGCGGCCCGCAGTATCGGAAATACGGTGCTGCCGATGCTTGTTAGCACTCTGGCCTTGTTGTGCAACACCATTCTTAACTATCTGTTGATTTTTGGTCATGGGGGAATGCCCGCCCTTGGCGTGGAGGGGGCAGCCATCGCTACCGTTGTGGCTCGTCTTTTGGAAGTCATGATTCTCGTGGCTTTCGCCGACCGCATCCCGGCCTTGCAGGTAAGATGGCGGGATTTGCAGAGAATAACCGGTGAATATGTGGCGAGGATCTATAAGACGGTGCTTCCTGTGATTCTCAATGATACGACCTGGGGTCTGGCCTTTGTCGTTTATTCGGTGGTATTTGCCCGCATGAGCACCCAGGCGATTACCGCGGTGCAAATCACCAATACGGTGCACAATCTCTTTTTTGTAGTAATTTTTGGGATCGCCAACGCGGCGGCCGTAATGATCGGGCACCGCATCGGGGAAGGGAAGGAGGAGGAGGGAGGAGACTACGCCTGGAGCTTTGCTCTCCTTTCCCTGGCCAGTGGGGTGGTCCTGGGTCTGTTTTTAGCAATATGCGCGCCCTATATCCTTTCCAGCTTTAAGATTTCGCGGGAGGTCTATCAGAGTGCCTTGTTCATTATGTATTTTACCGCACTTTTCATGCCGATTCGGGTCTTTAGCACCGTGGGCATTGTAGGTGTGCTGCGGGGCGGCGGGGATGTCCGCTTTGCCTTTGTGACCGAAGCCTTTACCATGTGGTGTATTGGCGTGCCGGTTGCCTTTTGGAGCGCCTTTGTCTTGCATTGTCCTGTTGAATATGTTGTGATACTGATTAGTATTGAAGAACTGACCAAATCATTAGTGGTGCTTTACCGGCTGGTTTCGCAGCGCTGGCTCAAAAATGTCATACAAGGTATGGAAATTTAGGGGGAAATATAATAGAATAAAGGTAGATAGGCTAATTAACGGAGGTGTTGCAATGATCACGTTCGCGGAATATCGACAAAGCATTTTTCGTTTTTGCCATAATTCGATAAAAGAATTTAAAAATGAAAAGCCAGATTTTACGATAGCGACCATTGGAATATATTGCGATCCCTTTCTCGGGGAAATATTGATAAATTTTGATTCGCCGACCAATTCTGAAAATTTTGTTAAGGAGTTCTTGGATCAAGGCCCTGGCTGGTACGGCGAAGATCAACATGGAAAGTATAATAATCATTGTCCGGATTTTGAATACTTTGGCTATAAAAAAATGGAAATTCCGGAATGGAAAGATGAATTTGAAATCAGTGACCAGATCGTCATTAAACATAATCTCAAAAAAATGGAAATTGATTTATCCCAGGTTAACAATGAAGTTGTCTATAAAGCATTTTATGATTTCCTGAATACGATCGTCCAGGATTTAATCAATGAGCTCAGCAGCGATGAAGACTTTAAAGATTTAAACATAGCCCCGCCGTTACGGGTCGGCCTGCAAATCGCCGACAGTGAATTTTACAATAAATACTGGCCGGTACAATTAAAACAGGAAAATCAGCTGGCTAAATAGTGCAATACATATAAACTACCTTAGCGGATATTTACTAATCGATTACAGGGCATTTTAAACGGTCGTTTTTGACCGGTTTTTTTTTGAAAGTTATTTTTGTGGATTCTGGCTTAAAAAGAAATATTTCGCATATATAAAACCATTACCGGGTAAATTCTAAACGCTTGTAGGGCATTTTAGAGGCTCGTTTTTCGGGCCGTTTTTAGTCATTTTTCGGAGACCGGGAAATGTTGACCGGGTCATAAGAAAATAGAGGTCGAAGCCAGGTTTATGATGAATGAACCAATGAATGAATCAGAGAATGAATCAGTGAATATGAAATGATCAATAGATGAATTAATAATGTAATAATAGAAAGAAATAAAGATATTGAATAGTTAATTATAAGAGAAGGAAAGAGGGGGCGGGGTCTGATGATAATGAACCGAATCACTTACTTATCTTCTAGTTAACATAATGCCCATTATCGGAAGTAATAACGATATGTAAAAAGAAAAAAGCGGCGCGTCCGGCGCCCTGCAAGCTGTAGTCAAGGATTAAAAGGAAAGCCTGGTCCTGCTATTTTCCTTTCCGGTATCGGCCGGCCTTTTCTTCGTCGGTGATAACGCCGATAATTTTGATGGCCCTTGAATCGGCGTCACCAAGACATTTACAACAATTATCACAGATTTTATCCGGCTCAAGATCGCAAAGATTGCATTCACCACAATTATCACATTGTTTATTTTCATCCAGTTCGCATTTTTTGGCCATATTTTTTGTTTACCCCCTGTTTTTAATGACTAAAGGCTTTATAACACTGTTGGGCCAATGGAAACTCCCTTTCCCTCCCCTTTTACAAAGATCTTCCATTACGGGGGACGGCGATGATTTTTGGGAATTGATCAGTAAACAGGAATGGCAAGTGCTTCTCCAGGTTGCAGTTGCGGATTGCTTTTGCCGTTGTATTCCTGAATTAAATCGATATATTTGCGGATGTCTTGCTGGTCCGTTCGATATTGCCTGGCAATGGCCCAGAGCGTATCGCCTTCTTCCACAATGACCGTAATTATCTGAGTCGGTGTATTGGCTCGGAGCGTTAACGGCGTTGTCGCCTGAATGAGAATGACCAGGAATATTAGCATTACAAGGATTAAGCAAAAGGGTTTGCGCTGTGGCCTTTTTCTTCTTCTCATCGTGTTTCAACCTCCAAACATAGGTTCTATTATCAGGATAACAGAACTTATGTTTGGAGTCAAGAGATTTTTGCGAAAAAAACGAACGAACGTTTGCAAATTATTTTGTTTCGTGGTACAATTTGTTAAAGTAGATTATCTTTATAGGAGGGATCAGGATGACTCAGCCCTTAACCGAACGGCAAAAAGAAATCCTTGCTTTCATTAAAAAGGAGCTTAAAAGTAAAGGATATCCTCCTGCCGTCAGAGAAATCGGGAAAGCGGTCGGTCTTAGTTCCAGTTCCACCGTGCATAATCATTTAAACCAGCTCGAAAAGAAAGGCTATATTAAACGTGATCCTACCAAACCCAGAGCCATTGAAGTATTGGATGATGTGCGCGTTACCAAGGAAATGGTCAATGTCCCGGTGGTGGGTAAAGTTACGGCAGGGATGCCGATATTAGCTGTGGAGAATATTGAGGATACCTTCCCCCTCCCTTTCGAATTCACCAGGTCGGATGAGGTCTTTATGCTGAATGTTTCCGGTGACAGTATGATTAACTGTGGGATTCTCGATGGAGATATGGTCATCGTTCGCAAACAACCCATCGCCCAAAACGGCGATATAGTCGTGGCCTTAATCGAAGATGAAGCTACGGTCAAAAGGTTTTATCGCACCAGTGATTATGTGCGGCTGGTGCCCGAAAATAAAAGCTATGAACCTATTATCGTCAGGGATTTGGAACAGTTTCAGATTTTAGGCAAGGTGATTGGGCTGATTCGCAGATTATAGCTTTTTTTGCAGCTCATGGGCGGCGAAAACTAAGCCGGTTTTGATATGGGCCAGGGACAATCCTCCCTGAAGATAGATGATATAGGGAGGACGAATGGGACCGTCGGCGCTTAGTTCAATGGACGATCCCTGAATGAAGGTCCCTCCGGCCATAATTACTTCATCGGTGTAACCGGGCAGTAAAGCCGGTTCCGGTGTTACAAACGCATCAAGGGGACCAGCCTTTTGAATGCCCCGGCAAAATGCGATCATCTTTTCCCGGCTGCCCAGTTGAATGGCTTGAATAATATCCGTTCTCTTGTCGTTGTAGCCCGGGGCGACCGGATATCCTAACTTTTCAAAAAACCGTGCCGCCAATACGGCTCCTTTTAAAGCTTCGCCGACGACGGCCGGAGCCATAAACAATCCCTGGTAAGCAGTGCGCCCGAAACAGAGGCTTGAGCCCACCTCCAGGCCGATTCCCGGAGCGGTCAGGCGTAAAGCCGCCTGCTCAATAAGGGCTTCTTTCCCGGCGAGATACCCTCCGGTTAGCGCTAAACCTCCGCCGGGATTTTTAATTAACGAGCCGGCAATGAGGTCGGCGCCGATTTCCAGGGGCTCCTTTTCTTCAACAAATTCCCCGTAACAGTTGTCCACCATACAAATGACCCAGGGGAACCGGGTTTTCACTCTGCTAATCGCTTCGGCCAATTCAGCAATACGGAAGGACGGCCGCCAGTCGTAGCCCTTGGAGCGCTGGAAAGCGACCATCTTTGTTTGTGGGCTGATCCTTTCACAGAGCTCTTTAAGATCAATTTTCTCATCAGGCGTCAAAGGGATTTCTGTATATTGGACGCCGTTTTTGAGGAGCGAGCCTTCTTCACCATGAATTCCGATCACCTTGAGTAAAGTGTCGTAGGGACGGCCGGTGGCCGCGATTAATTCATCACCGGCTGCCAGGTTGCCGAACAGGGCCAGGGCAATTGCGTGGGTGCCGGAAACGATTTGGGCACGGACAATCGCTTTTTCGGCCTTAAAGACCGTTGCGTAAACCTGTTCCAACGTGTCGCGGCCCACATCTCCGTACCCATAGCCCGTGGAACCATGCAGATGAAAATCCGTTACCTGATTACTCTGGAAGGCGCGTAATATTTTTAACTGATTCAGCTCCGTTGTGGCAGAGATCCCAGCGAAAATCGGCTGGCATTCCCGGTTGGCCTCCTCAATCTCCTGGAGAATAGACCGGTCAATTAGGTATTCCTCTTCTAATGTTGCATAATAGCTGTTTGTTGTGGTTTTCATTTGTCTTTTTCCCTTCTTCTGTGGTTGAGCATCATGCACCTTGATTATAGCAGAAAATAATGATAAAAAATAGGCTGGGAGAGAGGATCACAGCACAAAACTTATCAAAAAGAAACGAGCCCGCAAGGCTCGTTTAAGCTTTGTTATTTTTCCATAAACCGGCCTACTAAGGTGCCACAGGAAGAACACATCACATATTGTTCCTGGTTCTTTGCATTCTCTAAAGGTTGTTCCATGATTTGATAGAATCGGTGCTGGCATTTTGGACAAGCTCGAAGGGGCATCATCCTTACCTCCTGTATCTTCATTGCGACGAAATGCTTCTACTTTGTTATTTTAACCTCAATCCTGTTTTTTATATGTTTTTTCGCTCTGTGTTTTTGCCGCTTGCTTTAGAAAGCATAAATGCGAAGCAGAAACAAATACTAAGGCATAGGGAGGTGAAGTTTGTTGAAAAAAACCAGGAGTTGGGTAGTAACCGGATTGGGAGCTACGGTGACCGGAATTGGCGCCTTGATGGGCGGTCGCGTGGGCGCCGGCCTCACCGGATTCGGCTTGGCTCATGTTCTGCTTGGAACCTTGGATATGGTCTATCCCACCAGGATGAGGCGGCGGGATTACTAACCCGATCCGGTTAAACTTATTGCGCACTTCCTGACAGGAAAACCGCTTGGAACGTCAAGCGGTTTTTCACATCTAAAGCGATGCTTTTCCTTTGTCCATCAAGCTTCTTCTTTTTCCTGATAAAAATCACTGCTGCTAATCATAAGCAAGTCCTCACGCGTGAGATTCGGTTGCTGAACCAGGCGCACCGCTTGCCGGCGAATCGCCTTTTCGATTAAATTACGCACCAAACGGGCGTTACCGTTATGTTCCGGCGAAGCGCTCCTTGTTTTTTCGATCAGGATTTTTTCCAGTTCAATTTTGGCTTCTTCCGTGAGCTGGTACTCTTTCTTTTTGAGCATCTGTTCGGCGATGGCCAGCAGTTCCTCAATGCTGTAGTCCGGAAAATCAATGTGGAGAGGGAAACGGGAGTACAGGCCGGGGTTTGCCTCTAAAAACTCCTCCATTTCGTCCCGGTAGCCGGCCAAAATGAGAATCAGGTTGTTTTTATAGTCTTCCATGGCCTTAACCATGGTATCAATGGCCTCTTTACCGAAGTCCCGTTCGCCGCCTCTGGCCAGCGCATAGGCTTCATCGATAAACAGAACTCCGCCTAAAGCCTGTTTAATCTGTTCCCGGGTCTTTAGGGCCGTGTGGCCTATATATTCGCCTACCAAATCCGCTCTTTCGACTTCAATTACATGTCCTTTTTTCAGCAGGCCCATTTCCTTAAAAAGATTGCCGATAATCCGGGCCACCGTGGTTTTCCCCGTCCCCGGTGAACCTTTGAAAATCATATGTAAAACAGGTGTATCGGTTAGTAAATTTTCCTTGGCGCGTTGGCGTTGAATGGCTAAATAGGCTTGCAACTCGTAAACAAGCCTTTTAACTGTTTTCAAGCCAATTAACTCGTTGAGTTCCGCAAGTAATTCGCCGATTCTTTGCCGCTCGTTTGTGTCTTGGGGAGACGGTACCTGCTTTCCTCCTTCTTTTTGGTCCGGATAGAGCGTAGAAAGTGGGGGCACTCTGGGCACCGGTTTATGAATAATCACCTGTGGCGGTTGATTATTCTTCTGAGGGTGAAAAGAAAGACGAATCGGCATGTTTCAGTCACCACCATCCTGCAGCACATGAATCTACCTTATCACATTATGCAGGAGGCTTTGTTTGGTGCCTGGTTAGCGGATTGCCTTATTGCGTTTCTTCCTGTTGATGAAGATTAACCGCTCTGACCGGGGAAATGGTGGAAATTGCGTGCTTGTAAACCATTTGTTGTTTTCCGTCCTGGTCCATAATTACGGTAAAATTATCAAAACCTTTTACATAGCCTTTGATTTGAAAACCATTCACTAAATATATCGTAACCGGGATGTTTTCTTTTCGAACTTGATTTAAAAAAGCATCTTGCAGGTTGATTTGTTGTTTGTTCACTCTAATCCCCCTCCGCTATCGTTCAAAATCACTACTTACTAAAGTGTATTCAATTCCTTGCAATTTTTTCAGTTCTTTAAGAGTTCAGTCACACTTCTTTATTCTACATCGCTCTTGAGATTCCTGTCAATGAGCTTAATCATTTCCCCCAAGAGCTGTTCTAACTGCGTCTCCATGTTTTCTAAATTAAACCAATGGATGCGCGGGTCCCGCTTGAACCAGGTCAATTGTCGCTTGGCAAAACGGCGCGTTTCTTTCTTGATCTGATTAATCGCTTCCGCCAGTTCATCTTTACCGTTTAAATAATCGACCAGTTGCCTGTACCCTAACCCTTGCAAGGCCGGTAACTGGGGAGAATAACCTTGCGCGATCAGGAATTTCACCTCCTCTAACAACCCATTGGCGATCATTGCGTCAACTCTTTGTTCAATCCGGCGGTACAATAATTCCCGCGGTATGGTTAATCCAATCATGACCAGCCGGTATGGGGAATGGTAGCGGGCTTTCGTTTTGGAGGAAATGGGTTGTCCGGTTAGATGGAAATATTCCAGCGCCCGGATGATCCGTTTTTGGTCATGAGGATGGATTTTGAGCGCAGCCTCCGGATCGACCTGCCGGAGCCTTGCATATAGGTGTTCCGTCCCCTGTTCCGCGGCCAGTTGCCAAAGTTTTTGACGGTATGGTTCGATTTCGCCCTGTTCCGTAAATTCGTAGGCATCATCAATGACCGCCTGGATATAGAAACCGGTTCCGCCCACCAAAAAGGGGAGCTTTCCCTTTGCGTTGATTTCCGCTATTTTGGCTCGGGCCAGGCTTTGAAATTCCGCAACACTAAAGGGTTCTCCCGGATCTTTAATGTCCAGCAGATGGTGAGGGACGCCTTTGGTCTCCGCGGCGGTTATTTTCGCAGTGCCGATATCCATATAGCGATATACCTGCATCGAATCTCCGGAGATAATTTCCCCTTCTAACCTTAAGGCCAGTTCTACCGCTATTTTTGTTTTTCCCGTAGCGGTAGGGCCAAGGATCACTACTAAAGGAAGCAATCGACCTTTCCTCTCTTTCGCTCTTTTCTATTTTTACCAGTTAGTTTTCTTTTTATCAATAAAGGATCGCCCGAAGCTAGATGCGGTGAAAGGCTTTAAAAATCTCCTGCTGCGTGATTTTATAGATAATCGGACGGCCATGTGGGCAGGTCAAATAATTTTTGGTGCTGCTTAAATCCCTGAGCAATCCTTCCATCTGCGTCTTCGTAAGGCTGGTATTAGCTTTGACCGCTCTTTTGCAGGCGGTATGAATCAAAAACTCTTTTTTGATGTCCAGAACCGTTGTTTTGCCGCGGCTGGTTTCCAAATGTTCCAGAAGCGAATAGAAATAGTCCTGGGGCGCTTCGTCGATTCCTGCCGGAATGGCGCGGAGCAGGTAGGTGCGCGGTCCAAAGTGCTCCAGGATAATCCCCAGATCCACCAGGGGCAGGATGAACTTCAGGACAGTTTCCTCCTCTAACGGAGAAAGATGCAAGGTCACCGGTTGCAGGAGCACCTGACTTTCCATGGCGTTTTGGCTGTCGTTAGCTAAAAAGCCTTCGTAGAGCACTCGCTCATGGGCGATGTGCTGGTCAATGAGGTATAAGCCCTCTTTTCCCTCCGCCAGAATAAAGGTTTGATAGAGTTGGCCGATTACTTTTAAGCTGCCGATATCCTCCTGCTCCTGGGCTTGCGTGGCGGATAAATCCGGCGGCTCAGGCCGGTTGGCCGAGCTTACTGCGGTCTCGGGAGCGGTAAAACCTGCGGGAGGCATAGATGTTCCCGTCGGCGGAGTTGTTGCGACCGGCATAGATGTTTCTGCCGGCATAGTTGTGACCGGCATAGTTGTTGCGGCTGCCTGGTCTGCTGAGGCGGCCGGAATCGTTGCATTCGTTGGAAAGCTAGTTGTGTCCGGTCCGGTTGGCGTTGAAGGCGCAGATGCAGGTGTGATCTCAGGCTTTGGCCACTCGGATGGTTCTCGGACGGCTTCATATGTTTGCAAGGTCTCCAAAGTCGTTTGGCTTTCCTGCCGCTCAGGGCAGGGATTTTTGCTTTTGGTGACCGTCTGCTTGGGTTCGATGGAGGTAAAATAAAGAGGCACTTTCTTTTTGGCCAGCAGCAATTTTTGCAGCAAAGAAGTCAGTTCTTTGGCCAGCAGCGGATTGCGCAGCCGTACTTCCAATTTGCTGGGATGAACATTGACGTCGATGGTGGAAGGGTCAAGCTGCAGCTTTAAAACGCAGAGCGGAAATTGCCCTTTGGGCAGGGTGTCTCTATAGGCCTCCTCCACCGCATTGAGTAATTCTTTGGAAAAAACCCGGCGGTGATTGATAAAAAGGTTGATATCTTTCCGGTTTTTCCGGTGATAAGTGGGCAGGGTCGTGTAGCCAAAAAGCAGTCCGCCCGGCAGTTCCCCTTCTATCTCGATTAGGGCTTCTCGGGCCTCGTTTCCGTAATAATGCTGGATAAGGTTGGGAAGGTTGTCCATGCCTGCCGTATTGAGGATTTCCCTGCCATTACGGAAAAGAAGGAAGCTAACCTCCGGATGGCTTAAGGAAAACCTGGTTAAGAGGTCGTGAATTAAAGCACTTTCGTAGCCTTCGGAGCGCAGGAATTTTTTCCGGGCCGGTGTGTTATAAAACAAATCATGGACCGTGATGGTGGTGCCGCTTGGGGCGCCCACCGGTTCACACTGGGGCTGCTTTTGCCCCGAAACCACCAGTTTCCTGCCGATTTGGTCTTCCGGCCGGCGACTGACGATTTCCACCTTGGCTACTGAAACAATGCTGGGCAAGGCTTCGCCCCTAAAGCCCAAGGTATGAATCTGGTCCAAATCGGTGATTTGCTTTAACTTACTGGTGGCATGGCGCATGATCGCCAAAGGCAGGTCTTCCTCCGCCATTCCACAGCCGTTATCGCTCACTTTGATGAAGCTTAAGCCGCCTTGATTGATTTCCACCACGATTTTGCTGGCGCCGGCATCCAAAGAATTTTCGACCAGTTCCTTGACCACGGATACCGGTCGTTCGATAACCTCGCCGGCAGCGATTTGGTTGGCGGTTAACGTATCAAGCAGGTGGATTCGCGCCATGATTCCTCTCCTCATCTCGAAATTTCTTTTCGTATTGAACCCTTATATAATCTTGCGCTTGTCCAGCGCGGTGTTCTTTTTGACCTGCTGCTGCAGTTCATAAAGCTTATTTAAAGCATCTAAGGGAGTCATCTCGTATAAGTCCAGTTCCAGTAAAGCTTTTTCCAACGCTTGCAATTGCGCGTTTTTGCCGCTTATAAATTGTTCTCTTTCCTCATTCAGCATGGTTAGTTGCCGCTGGTACTCGTCGAGCAGCGAAATTTGTCCTTGGTTAACATGCTGGGGCGCATTTTTTTCATCAACAGCCCGTCCTGCTTCACAGTTTGCCGAAAGAACGGAAGTCTGACCGGCATTTTCCTTTTCTTTTTCCAACTTCTTTAAGATTTCTTTAGCGCGGTTGATGACCGACCCGGGGAGCCCGGCTAGTATGGCCACCTGGATGCCGTAGCTTTTATCGGCGGCTCCGCTAATAATTTTATGCAGGAAAATCAGCTCGTCGCCTTTTTCCTGGACAGACACGGCCAGGTTTTTCACGTTTTGGTACAGCGTGCTTAAGCGGGTCAATTCGTGGTAATGGGTGGCGAAAAGGGTTTTGGCCGCAATTTCCCTGATCAGGTATTCACTTACGGCCCAGGCCATACTAAGCCCGTCATAGGTGCTGGTGCCTCTTCCCACCTCATCCAGAATCACCAGGCTGTGTTTGCTGGCATGATTAAGAATATTGGCCACTTCGTTCATTTCCACCATAAAGGTACTCTGCCCGCTGCGTAAATCATCACTGGCGCCAACCCGGGCAAAAACCCGGTCCCGCAAGGAAATTATCGCTTTTTTCGCCGGAACGAAGCTGCCCATTTGCGCCATAATTACCGCCAGGGCCACACTGCGGCAATAGGTACTTTTCCCGCCCATGTTCGGTCCGGTGATGATATAAAAATCGGTATCTTCCGGCATAACTAAATCATTGGGCACGTAAGTGGCCTCGGAAAGCATTTTTTCCACCACCGGATGGCGCAGTTCTTCGATTTCCAGCTCGTTTTCCTTCATCTCCAGCAGTTGGGGGCGGACATAACCATTCTGCACAGCGACTTCCCCCAAAGATTGCAGGACGTCCAACTGGGCCAATACATAGGAACTATCTTGGACCCGCTTAGCGTATTGCCCTAAATCTTTTAATAATTGCGAATAGAGGGTTTCTTCCAGGGCAATGAGTTTTTCTTCTGCTCCTAAAACCTGGCTTTCCAAACGGAGCAATTCTTCCGTGACATAACGTTCGCCGTTGGCCAGGGTTTGTTTCCGTTGGAAATAGTCGGGCACCAGGCTTAAATTGGCCTTCGTCACTTCAAAGTAATAGCCGAAAACCTTGTTAAAACCGATTTTTAAGGATTTAATTCCTGTATTTTCCTTCTCCTTGTTTTCCAGGCGGGCAATCCATTCCTTGCCGTTGATGCTGATTTCCCTTAGTTCGTCAATCTGTTGGTGGTAGCCGGCTTTAATCACTCCGCCGTCCTTGAGGTTGAGCGGAGGATCATCTTCGATGGCCGTTTCCAGGGTATGGCGCATGTCTTCCAAAAGGTCCAGTTCTTCCTTTAAGGTCGCCAGATACGCGCAGGAATGAAAATTAGCCAGCAACTGGTCCAGTTCCGGGAGGACCGCGATAGAGTGTTTGAAGGCGATTAATTCTTTCGGATTGGCTCGCCCGTAGAGTATCCGGGTCATCAGCCTTTCCAAATCATAAACTTTTTCCAGGCAGGCCCGGATTTTTTGCCTTTCCGACCAGTGCTGGCTGAGGGTTTCCACCGCATCCAGGCGCCTTTCCAGCATGTTTTTGTCCGTAAGGGGCTTTTGCAGCCACAGTTGCAAGAGCCGCGCTCCACACGCCGTTTTGGTTTTATCCAGTAAATCCAGCAAACTCCCTTTTCTTTCGCCATAACGCAAGGTTTTGGTTAATTCCAGGTTCCGAAAGGTCGTGGCATCGATGGCCAAATAGGCTTCCGGATGATACAATTGAAGCTTTTTAATCTGTTGCGGCGCGGCTTTTTGGGTTTCCTGGAGGTAACGCAGAATCGCTCCTGCCGCCGCGATAGCCTCCCGCCGCTGTTCAAATTGGTGCCGGCGGGGGAAATTCTCTTGAAAATGGTTTTCCAAAAGCGCAAGGGCGTTGCCGTATTGGAAGGCTTGCTTTTGGTAATAGGTTATCGCTGTTTTGTCCAAGCTAGCTAAAATCTTCCGGTATTCCAGCAGTTCTTCTTCCATCCGTAAATTATTGAGCGTCCGGTAGGTGAGCGCCAGGTTGTTTGCTTCCCGGTTTGCTTCCGGATTTGCTGACCTTGTTTCCGCCATCTTTGTTGGTTCCGGAAGATCTAAGACCGGCTCATGGAGGGCCGCCTTTTCCTCCTCCGGGTCTTTAAGTTGAGGAATCAGGATTTCCGCAGGGTTGATCCGGATTAGCTCTTCCTGCAAGACTGCTTTTCCTTCCGGGCCGTTAAACTGGCAAAGCCAGAACTCTCCTGTGGAAACATCACAAAAAGCAAGTCCATAGGCTTGCTGTTCCAAATAGACTGCGGCCAGGTAATTATTACTTGCCTCCACCTGCAAGGAGGGCTCCAGGGTTGTCCCCGGCGTGACCACACGAATGACTTCCCGTTTCACAATGCCTTTACATAGCCTGGGGTCCTCCACCTGTTCACAGATCGCGACCTTGTGCCCTTTTTGAATGAGCCGGGCGATGTAAACGTCGGCAGCATGATAAGGCACGCCGCACATGGGTACTCTTTCTTCCGTTCCCGCATCTCGGCCGGTCAAAGTTATTTCCAGTTCACGGGAGGCCAGCAGGGCGTCTTCGTTGAACATCTCGTAAAAATCGCCTAAACGAAAGAAAAGGATTGTATCGGGATATTGGCTTTTAATTTCCTGGTATTGTTTCATCATTGGGGTTTTCGCTACAGCCATTGGTCCTTCCTTCCCCTCCTCTTCTTTCTAGATTAAATCGCCTTTTAAAAACCAGGTGAGCGCCTCCGTAATTTTCACCTGGCAAAAGCGGCCGATTAAATCGGCGGAACCTTCCATCAGCACCAGTTTATTGGTGACGCTTCTTCCTTCCAGGATGTTTTGGGCTTTCTTACTGAAGGCTTCGACCAGGATTTCCACCACTTGTCCTTCCATCCCTTTGTTGATGGTCAAACTGATTTCGTTTTGGAGGTCCATCAGTTGCTGGAGTCGCTCTTTTTTTAGGGCTAAGGGGATTTGTTCCTTCATGCGGGCGGCCGGTGTTCCGGTGCGGGGCGAATAAAGAAAAGTAAAAGCGGAATCAAAGCGCGCTTGCCGCACCAGATCAAGGGTGTCCTGGAAATCTTCGTCCCTTTCGCCCGGAAAGCCCACAATAAGATCTGTCGTGATACTTGCTTCCGGCACAATACGACGAATGGTCGTAATAAGCTCTAAATATTGTTCTCTGGTGTAGCCCCGGTTCATTTTCTGCAAAATCCGGTTACTGCCCGATTGAATCGGCAGGTGGAAATGGGGACACACTTTCTTCAGACCGGCGATTATTTGCACCAGTTCTTCCGTAAAATCCCGGGGATGGGAGGTTAAATAACGGATTCTCCGCAAGCCGGGTACTTCGTTAACCATCGCTAAAAGCTCCCCGAAGGAACAGGATGGGTCTAAATTCTTCCCGTAGGAGTTGACGTTTTGGCCCAGCAAAACCACCTCCACGACCCCATCCTGGGCGAGTTTTTCGATTTCCGAAAGAATATCCTGGGGTTTCCGGCTTTTTTCCCGACCCCGGACATAAGGGACAATACAATAGCTGCAAAAATTATCACAGCCATAGGTAATATTCACAAAGGCTTTAAAGGGATATTTGCGGCAGGACGGCAGCCCCTCGATTATTTCCTCACGGTCCGGCAGAATGCGAACCTGGGCTTGTCTGGTCTGCCGGATGTTGTGGATCAGTTCGGGCAACTGGTGAATGTTATGGGTACCGAAGATGAGGTCCACATGTGGCGCCCGCTGCCGGATTTTTGCGCTGACCTGTTCCTGTTGGACCATACACCCACAGATCCCGATGATGAGGTTCGGATTGCGTTCTTTCAGTTCTTTCAGCTTGCCGATTTGGCTGAGCACTTTGTTTTCCGCCTTTTCCCGCACACAGCAAGTATTAAAAATGAGCACATCGGCTTCCGGCAGTTGGTGGGCTTCTTCATAACCTATTTCCCGCAGTAAGCCGGCGATGGTCTCCGAATCTCTTTCGTTGGCCTGACAACCATATGTAGTGATCAAATACTTCATCAGTTGACCTCTCTTTTATCTTAATCCTTTAATCGATCCTTTTTCTTTCCAGAATATCGCTTTAATTATACCATATCCCGCCTGTTCTTTTTTAATTATACACTAATTGCCGGATGCGGGGCATTAATTTCATTGTCGCCTGGTAGCCGCTTTGCACCAGTCGGTCGATTTTGCTCAAATCACCTTGCTGCACGTATTCTATTTCCGGGGTAATAATAATGTCGGCCGATTGGATGCTGGGTCTGGTGATTTGATAGACCATTAAATCGATGGCCTGCAGGGAGATTTCCAGGATATTGTCCACGCCCGGAACCGGCCGCCCGTTGTAGCTAAGATTTACGGCAATCACCTTCTGGGCGCCCATCATGCGGGTTATTTCCACGGGCAAATTGGCCCTGATTCCTCCGTCCACCAGCCGCATTTTTTGGATCATTTTCGGTTTAAAGATGCCCGGAATGGCGACACTGGCTCTGATGGCTTCCGCAAGGCGCACGTCATTGAGAAAGACATAATCATCGTCCTTTAAAGAAGGCTCCCTGGTGCAGGCTGTGGTCAGAACTGCAGAAGAAACAACTGCCGCAGGAACGGAAAGGGTTGCCTGAGGAGCAGTTGAGGGCGTTGCCAGGGCTGCTGCGGAGTGGACAGAAAAGGCCGGGCCGGCACCGGGGAAGGTATATTTCAACCGGAAGCGGACGGAAGCCTCTTTCCACCAGAAGGGTTCCGCCGCATTTTTCAAGCGGGAAAAAGCGGAAAGGTCTTTCCGGCGGGAAAGTCCCGCAGAGAGATGGGATGTGACCGGCAAAGAGGTAAAGACCACGATTTTACTGTTATTAATATCCACGGCGGTAATAGCCAAAGGCATTTTCACGCTTTTGAGATCACAGCCCTTTGTGAGATTGGTAAAGTACCTTTCCAAATAGTCGCCCTGCACCAGCCCGCTGATGGTCGGTTTCCCGACAAAAAAGAAATTGATGAGGGAAGTAATGATGCCGGGGTAATCCAGATCATAGCTTCTTCGGGATAATCTTTTGGCGATGATCAGCATTTCCTGAGGGCTGTAACCATAAGCATAAAGCCCCGCCACAATCGATCCCGCACTGGTTCCGGAGATATAGGTAGGTTTGATGTTGGCCTCGTGTAATGCCTGCAGCACACCAATATGGGCACTCCCGCGCACTCCCCCGCCGGAGAGAACAAGTCCCAGGCTACGCAATTCGGTTTCCTCCTTCCTCCGTTATTTATCTTTCGTCCTTCCGTCTGTTCGGTCGTTTTCTTTCGGTATTACACTATATGAATAAAGCGGCGGCGAAAGTGTTATGTTTCCGCCCTGCCGGTCGCTGGTGGTTTTTTCCTAAAGCGAACAGCTTACGCTTTCCTTAAGGTATGAACAGAACGGTTTGTGGGAAAATAACACTTAGTAAAAGATCTTCGCAAGAAAGGGATGAGCATGAAGGGTTACGTTGTTTTCCTGCTGTTTATCCTGTTCCTGCTCGCTCCAAGCATGTTCGCTTCAGCTGCTGTTTTATACCAGTGTGGCGACCTGCTGGACTGTGAGCTTACCATAGAAGAATTGCAAATCGCCCTCGCCCGGCTGGGTTATTACCAGCCGCCCATCACCGGGAAAGATAATGGGGCAACCACTAAGGCACTGAAAGCATTTCAAAAAGCTGCGGGACTCACCGTGGACGGAATCGTCAAAGCCGCTGACTGGCAAAAGCTGGCCGAGCTGACGGAATTAAAGGCAACCCAGGCTGCCCACAAAAAATTAGCCCCACCGGATGGTGAGGTTTGCGTCGTGCTGGATACTTTTCGTTGTAAGTTGATTGTTTTGAATGACGGAAAGCCCTATGCCCAATTCCCCGTGGCCATCGGAAAAAAAGATACCCCTTCTCCCCTCGGCCATTGGCGAATCACCAGTAAAGCGGTCAACTGGGGAACAGGATTTGGCACCCGGTGGCTGGGTTTAAATGTCCCCTGGGGAGTATATGGAATCCATGGAACCAACAAGCCCTGGTCCATTGGGTCCATGGCCAGTCATGGTTGTTTCCGGATGTTTAATAAGGACGTGGAAACCATCTATCCGTGGTTCAAACACGGGACGCCGGTCTATGTGCTCGGCAATCCCTTCAGTTACCTGTCCGGAGGCATCCAAAAATTACAGGTGGGCACGAAATCGGCCGCCGTTGCTTATGTGCAGGAAAAGCTGATCCTGAAAGGTTATTTGCAAGGCCGGGCCGACGGCCTGTTTGGTCCGGCGACGGAGCAGGCCGTGAAAAAGCTGCAAACGCAATGCGATTTAGAAACAACCGGCCAGGTGGGTTATCCTGAATACAAGGCGTTGGGTATCTTATTTCTTGACTAAAGCCGGTCTGGTTCAAGCAAAGTATTCTATAGCGGTGCATGATTCGCGAAAGCTAGGCCAGGCGCAAGGGGAAATCGGCCTCATTGTCCTTCCGCACCCGGTTCTGCAAGACCTTGATTGTTTTTAGTTCATGGTCTTCCGGACCTTGAATGACGGCCTTTTCCTTGATAAGCAGCTTCACATAATCAATGGTTTCCCGCGTAATTCTTTCCCCTGGACAAAGGATGGGGATGCCCGGCGGGTAGGCCATTATCATTTCCGCGCTAATCTCCCCCTCCGCTTTCCGAAAGGGAAGGGCTCTGGTTTTTCCATAGAAAGCATCCCTGGGGGAAACCACCATTTCCGGCAGCTTCGGCAAGGGCAGGGAGTATTTAACCACGTTTTTGACCTTTTGCTTATTGGCCATTTGTTGTAAGGCCATGATTAACCTGCTCAGGCTTTCCCGGTCGTCCCCTATGCTCACCAAAGCCAGGATATTGAACAAATCGGCCAGTTCTACCTGAAGATGATAATCCTTGCGGAGAATTTTCTCCGCTTCAAAGCCGGAAAGTCCCAGCCCTCTCACGTTGATTACGATTTTCGTGGGGTCCTGGGCAAAGCAGCCGGGGTCGCCCAGTTCTTCGTCACCCAGTAAATAGAGCCCTTCGATTTTCTTGATTTCCGACCGGGCCCACATGGTCAAATCGTACATTTTCGCCACCAGTTCTTCACCCTGTTGGGCCAACTGTTGGCGGGCAATATCCAGAGAGGCCAGGAGAATATAGGACGGACTGGTGGTTTGCGTGAGATTGAGTACCGCTTTGACCTTTTTCGGGTTCACCAGCTTCCCCTGCTGAAAGAGGATGGAACTTTGGGTTAACGAACCGCCCAGTTTGTGCATACTGCAGGCGGACAAATCAGCTCCGGCTTCCATCGCGGAAAGAGGCAAACGGGGGTCAAACTGCAAATGGGCACCGTGGGCTTCGTCCACCAACACTGCTTTTCCGAAAGCGTGGGCAAGCTTGACGATGGTCGATAATTCACTGGCGATCCCGTAATAGGTTGGATTAAGCACAAACACAGCCTTCGCTTCCGGATGTTCTTTCAAGGCATGGGCCAGCTTTTCGGGCGTAATGCCCATGGCGATTCCCATAAAAGCATCGATTTCCGGCTCAATATATACCGGCTCGGCGCCACTTAAAATAATGCCGCCCAGCACCGATTTATGCGCATTGCGCGGGATAATAATTTTATCCCCGGGTTCGCAAACGCTCATGATCATCCCTTGAATTCCGTTGGTCGTTCCGTTCACTAAGAAAAAGGCGTTCTCCGCATGAAATAACTGGGCGGCCAGTTGTTCGGCTTTTTTGATTACCCCTACCGGGTTGCAAATATTATCGAGGTCTTCCATGCAGGTCATGTCGATTTTTAAACAAGCCGGCCCCAAGAGTTTGGCTAATTCCTTCGTTCCTTTTCCCTGCTTGTGTCCGGGAACGTGGAAAGGAATGGTTCCCTCTTTGACGTAGTTCCTCAATGCTGTGTAAAGTGGTGTTTCCTCTTGCGCGACGATTTTTATTTCCTAGCACCGCCTTTCCGAAAACCGTTTAAGATTGTTCCATCGTAATATTAAAATATGATAATAACGAAATTATTTAACCATATTTTTATCTTTGTTGCAATAACTTTTTTGGACATGAAACCATACTACTGATGAAAAGAGGAAGCTATATGGTCAGATTGCGCGCCAATAAAACAATCGGCATCGATTTAGGAACCTCCAACACCATTACTTATCTGAAAGGAAAAGGGATTATCAGCAATGAGCCTTCCGTGGTGGCCATGAACAAGGTTACCGGAGAACTGCTGGCCATTGGCAAGAAAGCCGAAGAAATGCTGGGCCGCATCCATGAAAAAATCGCCGTCCTTCGCCCCATCAAGGAAGGGATCATTGATAATTTTGAAGCAACCAAGCTGATGTTAAAATACTTTATCAAGCAGGCTTTTAAAGGCCAGCCGATGGTCAAACCACGGGTTCTCATCAGTTGCCCGATGGAAATTACCCAGGTGGAAAAACGAGCAGTGCTGGAGGCTTGCCGGCAAGCCGGAGCGCAGGATGTGGCCCTGATTATCGAACCGATAGCTTCCGCCCTGGGAGCCGATTTACCAGTGGAAGAACCCCGTGGCAGCATGGTGGTGAATATTGGGGGAGGCAGTTACCAGGTCGCGGTCATCTCCCTGGGTGGCATTGTGGTGGGCCGAGTTTTGCGGGCCGGTGGAGAAGCCTTAAACCAGGTGATCACCAGAGGTGTGCGGCGCATTTATAACATTGATATCGGCGGGCATACGGCGGAAAAAATAAAAAAAGAAGCAGGTTACGCCATAGCGCCGCCTGCGAAGAAAAAATATCAGATTAAAGGCAAAAACCTGGCCACCGGTTTACCGGCGGTCCTGGAAATTGAACTGGAAGAAATCACGGAAATCATGCAGGAACATTTGCATACCTTATTGGAGGCCATTAGCTCTACCCTCGAACGGACTCCGCCGGAACTGGCGTCCGACATCCTGGAAAAGGGTATTACCCTCACGGGTGGAGGAGCCCGGTTGAAAAACCTGAACCGCTTTCTGGCCACCAAAGGCAGTATCCCGATCCGCCTGGCGGCGGAACCGGTTGAATGTGTCGCCCAGGGAATCGGCAAAGTGCTGGAAGATCCCCGTTTGTACGATAAAATCATCAGAAATCAGTTATAATTTGTTCTAATCAAATGACCTGCAAAACTTTCCGTACCGCCTCCATGAACGAATCCATTTTTTCCGCTGGCCCGATGGTGACCCGGAACCAATCCGGAAGCCCGAAGGATGCGGTATTACGTACTAAAAAGCCCTCCTGTAAAAGTAATTCGGCAACAAGTATGGCTTGCGCATGCCGGATTAGCACAAAATTGGCCTGGGACGGCAAAAGCTTCAGCCCGCATTCCTGCAGCCTTTGGATGAGCCGCGTTCGTTCCGTGCAGGTCTCATCAACCACCTTTTGCAAGTAGGGCTTGTCCTGCCAGGCCGCGATGGCGGCAGCTTGGGCCAGGGAATTGACATTGTAGGGTGCCCTGACCTTTTCGAGTTCCCGAATGAGCTTTGGTGAGGCTACGGCGTAACCGATGCGTAAGGCCGCCAGCCCGAAAACTTTGGAAAAGGTGCGTAAAATAATGAGATTTTCGTATTGCCGCACCAGTTCCCTGGAAGAAGGATATTGGGCATCCTGGACATAGTGACAATAGGCTTCGTCTAAAATGACCAGCGTTTGGGGCGAAACTTGCGCCAGAAAAGCTTTGAGGGCCTGCGCTGAGAAAATGGTGCCGGTGGGGTTATTGGGATTACATAGAAAGACCATTTTCGTATTGCGGCCGGTAAGGGAGGCGATTTCCTCCAGGTTAAAGGTTAATTCCGGCTGCGGGACCAGGGTTGCCTTCCCCCCCACTATTCTGACCGCTGTTTCATAAGAGCTAAAGGTGGGGGTGGGGATTACCGCTTCGTCCCCCGGATTCAAAAAGCTATTGGCTAAGAGAAAGATGATTTCATCTGCACCGTTGCCCATGCAAAAATAATCCGGAGCTAACTTCCAGTCTTCCGCCAGCAGTTGCTTCAATCTGACCGCCGCCCCGTCCGGATAATAATTGAGGGCGGTTTTTTGCCGTAGCAGCTCATAAACATGGGGAGACGGCCCCCAGAGGCTTTCATTAGCTGATAATTTAACCATTGTTTTGCCAATTTGCTTTTCCAACTGTTCTATTGTCAACCCCGGATCATAGGGGATTAAATCCTTGATACTCTCTTGCATCCCAACAAAGCCTCCTGCCTGTTCGCCTTCGCCAGGTTTGTCTTTACCTGCATTGCGTCAGCTCTTTTTTAGGATTTGAAAACCGCGGTGGTCGATGTGGTAATGCTCTTGGTAGAGCAATTCCGAAATGGGTATAATCCGGTAGCCTTCTTTTTGGAGATAATCCAGAATGGGTACTAAAGCTTCGGCCGTATGAGCCCCGTCATTATGGAACAGGATTATCGCCCCGGGGTGGATTTTTTTCGTCACCCGTTGATAAATGCCATCGGCTGAAAGATTCTGCCAATCCAGCGAATCCACGCTCCATTGAATGGGAATGAAGCCTAGTTCTCTTGCCGTGCTGATCACGGTATTGTTGTATGCCCCGAAAGGCGGGCGGAAAAGAACAGGCTCAAAACCGGTCACTTCCTTAATTAATTGGGCGTTGTTCAGCAGCTCTTCCTTGATTTTGGCTACCGGTAAGGTGGTCAGGTTAGGGTGGTTGGCGCTGTGCAAACCGATTTCATGCCCTTTTTCCTTAATCTCCCGACCCAGTTCCGGGTATTCCTTCAGCCAGATGTTGGTGAGGAAAAAAGTGGATTTGAGGCCCCTTTCCTCAAGTATTTGCAGGATCTTGGGGGTACGGGTATTGCCCCAGGTGGCATCAAAAGAGATGGCTACTTTTTTTTCGCCCGTTTCGACCCCATAGATGGGCAACAGCTTATTTCCCGCCAGTACACTGATGACCTCTTGGGCCGCCTCTTTGAGGGGTATGGGAAAAATGGCGCAGGTGGCCACGAGCATCACCAGAATGAAAAGGACCCGCGCTAATTGATGTTTCGATAAATAAATGACCGCGATATGAATCTCCCCCTTTTCCTTTTTTACTAATTACTATTCAGAAAAGGGGGAAGATATTAAAAATCCGGTTAAATTTCTATGCTGTAGTTAGGCGATTCTTTAATAATTTGGATATCATGGGGATGGCCTTCCCGTAAACCGGCAGAGGTCTGTCTGACGAAACGGGTTTTGGTCCGTAATTCCTCCAGATTCCGGCAGCCGGTGTAGCCCATGCCGGCCCTCAAGCCGCCAATTAATTGGTAGATGGTGTCGGCTACCGAGCCTTTATAAGGCACGCGCCCTTCTACCCCTTCCGGTACCAGCTTTTGCATATTCTCCTGGAAATAGCGGTCGCAGGAACCTTCTTTCATCGCGCCCAGGGAGCCCATGCCACGGTATACTTTGTAGCTGCGGCCTTGATAGATTTCTACCTCGCCGGGGCTTTCCTCCGTGCCGGCCAGCAGGCTGCCGATCATGACCACACTGGCTCCTGCCGCCAGGGATTTGGTAATATCGCCGGAAAATTTGATTCCCCCGTCGGCGATGATCGGGATGCCGTCTTTCGCGGCTTCATTAGCACATTCGAAAACCGCCGTCAACTGGGGCACGCCGATACCGGCCACCACCCGGGTAGTACAGATCGAACCTGGCCCAATACCTACTTTCACCGCATTGGCGCCGGCGTTGATCAAGTCCCGGGTACCCTCTGCCGTGGCCACATTGCCCGCCACGATCTGCAGACCCGGGTACATTTCCCGTAACTTTTCGACGGTTTTCAGGACCCCGAGAGAATGGCCATGAGCCGTATCCACCACGATCACGTCCACCTTGGCATCGACCAGGGCAGCCACCCGGTCATAGGTGTCGACAGAAACTCCCACGGCGGCAGCCACCAGTAACCTGCTGTTTTCGTCTTTGGCCGAATTGGGATATTTAATGGCCTTTTCGATATCCTTAATCGTAATTAAGCCTTTCAGGTTAAAAGCTTCATCCACCAGGGGCAGTTTTTCAATTTTGTATTTGCTCAGGATTTCCTTGGCTTCTTCCAGGGTCGTATTGACAGGTGCGGTAACCAGGTTTTCCTTGGTCATCACGTCGTCGATTTTTTTGCTTAAATCGGTTTCAAAGCGCATGTCCCGGTTGGTAATGATTCCGACCAGCTTGGGCCCTTCCGTAATGGGAATGCCGGAAATGTGGTACCGTTCCATGATTTCCAAAGCTTCCCCGATGGTATGGTGGCGGCTGAGGAAAACGGGATCGGTGATAATGCCGTGTTCCGAACGTTTGACCCGGTCCACTTCCATGGCTTGTTTTTCGATGGGCATGTTTTTATGAATTACGCCAATGCCGCCTTCGCGGGCGATGGCTCTGGCCATGCGGGATTCGGTGACCGTATCCATCCCGGCGCTCATAATGGGGATGTTTAATCTGATTTTTTTGGTCAGGCTGGTGGCAACATCTACATCCCTGGGTAGCACTTCCGAACGGGCCGGGACCAACAGGACATCGTCAAAAGTCAGGCCAACTTTTCCGAATTTATCTTGATATGACTCCGGGTGAGTCAAGAGTCCGTTCTCTTTCACGATACCCCCTCCTCTTCTTGTTGATTTGAATTACGCAGTTATATTATTGGCATTATAACATATTGAGCCGGCTTTGCGTCAAGAATAACGAAATTTTTATGATTCTTTTTCCTGGGGCGGCTCCTGGTCCTGATCAATAACGTAATAATCGGCTTCGATAGCCTCCGGATCCTTCTTTGGGCTTTTGCTCACGAACCAATTCATGAGGAGAAAAAGAATCCCTAAATCATCAAGCTGACCCAGCAATGGAAAGTCGGGAATCAGGTCCAGGGGCCACAGGAAATAAGCCAGCGCCAGGAGCAGAAAGATGATTTTCCTTTCGCCGGGGACATGAGGATTCTTTAAAAGCGCCCAGGTTTTCTTCAGAAGCTGCGGCAAGTTCCAAATCAGCTTCCATTTACTGCGGCTGTTTCGGGAAAAAGCCAACGGTTCCTCCCCCTTCTTGTTTCAATTTAAGAATTGCTTTGCGCCTTGCCGGATGACGTTTTATCCCAGTTTTTCAAGGGGTTTCAGGTGGGTCAGGTCATTGTAATAATCCAGGGTGGCTTTTTGGGGCGAGACGGTCACCATGGTCACGGCGGTGTTATCTTGTTTGTATTCGACCATTCTGCTTTGGGGTATATCCAGGAGCCCGCAAATCATGGTGGCGATGATCACGCCATGGGCCACAATCATGATTTGTCCGCTTTGATATTGGGCAAGAATCTTTTTAAGCGCCCGCATGCTTCTTTTTTGTACGTTGTCTAAACTCTCTCCTCCCGGGATCTGGACTAAATGAGGTGTAGTCCACCATTGGTGGAGCAAGTCCGCGTATTGTTCTTCGATTTGCCGGTGGGTCAAACCTTCCCACTCGCCGAAATAGATTTCCCGTAGTTCGGGCAAAATTTGCAGGGGAAGCTGATGCTCCTTGTTGATGATTTCGGCGGTTTTAATCGCTCTTTGGAGATCACTACTATAGATTGCCTCAAGTTTCGCCTGCTTAAACCTTTCGCGCAGGGCGTGGGCCTGTTTGATCCCCTCTTCGCTTAAAACCACATCGGTATGGCCTTGATACCGGCTCAGGTAATTCCACTCGGTTTGCCCATGCCGGACAAAAATAATTTGGGTGGTCACTACATTTCCTCCTTTAGAATGAGCTAAATATGCAAAAAGCACACTTGTTTTTGATTGAACTTTTTAAGGGCTGTGTTATGATATAACTGTAGATAAGGAATATATTGGCACAGTGATCTGGGCAGGGAGGTTCAAACGATGCGGAAAAAAATCGGTTTGTTGGGCCTCATCATTGGCTTGTTGGCAGTCGGCCTCTTTATATTCTTCCGATTGGGCTCCAGCGAAAGCGCTTTGGTGAATAAGTTTCAGGAAAAATATAACGAGATTGTCCTGGCAGTCTTTTATGACGATTTTGACGGAAACGGCACCCCAGAAGCCTTTATTCTAACAGGTAACAAGGATGAGCAAGGCAACTGGCTCAACGGGAAGGTCTGGTTTGTGAACAAAGACCAGGTTACCCTGGTTAAGGACAATTTTAGTTCCTTTCCCTTTATAGAAGCCCAAATTATCGAAATCAACAAGGTAAAAATCCTGGGTCTTGAGACCAGCGCCGCTTCAGATGGCCTGCCCAGCACCTATTGGTATGGGGTCGGCGGCAACAAACCGGTCAAAATGTTCGAATGCGAAAACGGGCAGTTCACCCAGGAAAACGGGCAGCTCAGCCAGGAAAACGGGCAGTTCATCCTGCGGTATAACGCTCATGACCATTACAGCGATAACAGGGGCAACTCCTGGAAGGATTATTACTTCTACTGCATCGAGGTGGATGAACCCCGCAAAATCAAGCTGCAGGAATACGGCGCCATTCCAATTACCCTTGAACAGTTCCTGGCCTTTGAAGGCGCCCAAGAGGTGCTTTTTAAACTGAAATCCCTGGGCGAAAATATGATCATCACCCATATTCTATACCGGGAAAACAAGATCATTAATATTAATTATATTTTAATGAACGAAAATGGAAATGGCTACGAGCAGGATTATGTCACCGTTAATTATGATGATCAAAAGGTCTCGAACCTGGTCTGGGGTGAAGGCGGCAAATACGAAGCTGCCCTCTTCCCGGGAATCGCTACCTATCCGGTCTTTAAAAACCCGCAATAAAGCGGGTTTTTTTGGGACTTTTTTATCAGCCAAGCAAGGCGCTTAAGAACAGAAAACCACCTAAAAAAATTACTTCGGTCAGTTCATTGATTGCCCCGTAGGTATCACCGGTATGACCGCCCAAGCGGCGATGGATCCGGTTAGCGCCTATTTTGACTCCTAAACAGGTTAAAAGCGCAAGCCCTAGAGCAACCGTCAGCCACGCTCCAACAGACCGCATTCCGGGAGCTAAGGCTGTGGAAAAACGCAAAGGAACCGTCAGTATAAGCAACAGCACCACACAATAACCGGAAATCAAAAGGAAGGTTCGCTTCGGCAAACTTTGTTTAAACGGTTGCCCCAGCCCTTCCGGCCGGGCGTAGGGATAAGCAAGGATGACATAAGTCATGGCCCAGCGCCCGACAAAAGGCATCAGGATTAATATATAATACGGAAGCGGGTCTTGGCTTACAACCAATAATTCATAAAGAAGCGCCCATTTGCCAAGCAGTAATAATGCAAGATAAAGGACGCCCATGGCCCCGACCCTGCTGTCGCGCATTATTTCCAAAATTCTGGCGCTTTCCCGCCCTGAAAAAATGCCGTCACAGCTATCTATAAAGCCATCCAGGTGCAGGCCGCCGGTAATGAAGATTTCCGTAGCCAAAATCATCGCGGCCACCGTCAGCGGCTGAAATTGGAATAGCTCTTTTCCCAGATAAGCCATGAAAAATAACAGCAAACCGATGATGAACCCGACCAGGGGGAAATAAAAAGTAGCCTTTGTGAGTTCTTCACTTTGGGGTGAATTCTTTAAGCCAATCCTAATTCTTGTTAAAAACTGCAGAGCCAGCAAGAAACCTTTCACTTTGTGCACCTTCCGTCTCTAACCATTATTTAAGATTTTTTTGTCTTAAAGATGTATGGCAAAGTTTACTTTATTTTTAAAGGGATGCCCATGGTAAGTAAATAAACTTCGTCCGCAGCCGCAGCCATCCGTTGGTTTACTATGCCTAAGATATCCCGGTAGGCTCTGCTGACTGGATCAGCAGGGACCAGTCCCCAGCCTACTTCGTTGGTTACCACAATTATAGTAAGCTCCAGTTCCGCTAAAGTTGTTAGCAAGGCATTGAGCTGACTAAGCAGCTTTTCGGCAAGCTCGGTGCTAAGATTCTGATTTATTTCCGTATTCGCATCAACCTGAGCGAATAGAAGATTCGAAATATAGAGCGTGAGACAATCCAACAGCCAGGTACGGTATTGCTGATGGTGTTGGAGCAAAACCTCCTTTAGGTTGTACGGTTCTTCGAAGGTATGGAATAAATGGGCCGGACGTCTTTTTTGATGATTCTTGATTCGTTCTGCCATTTCTTGATCAAGCGCCTGGGCTGTTGCCAGATACGCGATGGACTTGTCCATTTGCAAGGCCAGTTGTTCGGCAAAAGTGCTTTTCCCGCTGCGGGCACCGCCGGAAATCAGGATGATTTTAGCCACGACTACTCCTCCCTTGTGACGTTGTTGGTTTTCTGCAGGGACTGCTGTAATTGCATATAGCGCGAGTTTTTTTCCATCAACCACTTGGCATAGCGCTGATTGTTCATTTTTAGTTTGTGTTTTTCCTTTTCCAACTGAGTTAAGATTTCTCTTTTGTCGCTTTCGATCTTTTCGATCAGATTCATCAGCACGCGCCTGCTGATCCGGAGTTGATTCACCTGGTTTTCCAAGTCCAGGATTCTTTTTTTATAATAACTGAATTCATCGTAACAAGGCAAATCAGTTCACCTCAATTTAAATCCTAAGGATAGCTTTCCACCTTATTCCTATTATATTCACCGGGCTTTTTAATCTTGCGCGACTTTTTTGTTCTCAACGATATTTTGCTTTTACTCCTGCCCAAAAACTACAGAACCTTCAAGACCGCCTTTTTAAGAACCTGGCGGTATAAAGCGGTACACGCATCGCGCCGAAATCCGCGTAGTCCTCCTCTTCGTGCCCGTGAAAATCCGAACCGCCGGTTATAAGGAGATGATGCTTGGCCGCCAGTTCGAGAAATTGCGCTTTTTGCTCCGGGCCATTTTTCGGATGGTATACTTCGATTCCCTGTAATCCATGTTTAATTAGCTTCGGAATCAGTTCGGTCGGGCACTCTAAGCCCGGATGAGCGAGGACCGGAATACCACCGGCTGCGCGCACCAGGTCAATGGCGGCAAAGGGAGAAAGCTTAAAGCGGGGTACAAAAGCGGGACAGCCGGGGGTTAAGTAGTTTTTAAACCCCTCATCAACTGATTTTACGTTGCCCCTTTCTTTCAGCACCAAGGCGATATGGGGCCGGCCGATACTGCTGCCTTGCGCTTTTTGTTCCACCTCCTGTAACCGAACGGGTAACCCCATTTGACTGAGCCGGTCCACCATTTTTTGGACGCGGGTTTTGCGAGCTTCCTGCAATCCGGTCAGCTCCGTGAGAAAGTCACGGCTTGTCCAGTTAATCTGATAGCCGAGCAAATGGATTTCCTTTGCTTCGAAAAGCGTGCTAAATTCGATCCCGGGGATAAAATGCAGGTGGGGCTGGTACTTGGAAGCCTCCTCTGCCGCTTCCTGCAAGCCTTCTACGGTATCATGGTCCGTGATTGCCAAATAGCAGATCCCTTTCTCGTAGGCTAAGCGCACCACTTCCCGGGGTGGTAACTTGCCGTCCGAGGCGGTCGTATGGACATGCAAATCAATTTTCGGAAAGGGTTTGCTCCGGTAAGACAGTTTCCAGAACACGTAAGAAATTACCTCCCATTATTTTTTCCACTTCCTCCCTTTTCCAACCACGTTGCAGCAGTTTTTCACTTAAAGCCGGCAGTTTGGAAACATCTTCAAGCCCCCGGGGCACTGTTTCGATCCCGTCAAAATCGGAGCCTAAGCCCACGTGTTCCACGCCACAGACGGAAACAGCGTGCTCCAGATGCTCCACCACCTGGTCCAGCGTGATCTTTTTCTGTTTCCCCAGAAAAGTCGGGTAAAAATTAATCCCGACAATTCCCTGATTATTCTTGATGGCCAAAAGCTGCTCATTGGTTAGATTACGGGGGTGTCTGTGCAGCGCAAAGCAGCAGGTATGGGTAACCGCCACCGGTTTTTCGGTTAAAGACAAAACGTCCCAGAAGCCAGATTCGGAAAGGTGCGCCAGATCAATGAGCATACCCAGTCGGTTCATTTCCCGCACCACCTCCCTACCAAAGGCGGTCAACCCCCCTTTGGTCCCGCTTTCTCCAACGCCGTCCGCCAGTTGATTTCTTTGATTCCAGGTTAAGGTGAGGGACCGGATTCCCAGTTGAAAGAGCAGGCGCAGGGAGCTTAGTTTCCCTTCCAGGGCTTCTCCCCCTTCAATGGACAATAAAACCCCAAGGCTTGCTTTATCCTGCCGTCCCGACGAATTTTCCTGCCCTTCCAATGATTCTTTCTGCACTTCCGGCCAATCTTCCTGCTGTTTTGTTGCGTCTTTCCGCCGTCCCGGCAAATCTTGTTTGTGCTTAACCGTGAGCAGCTTGCCTGCACCTTCCCGCACGAGACTTTGATAGTAGTCGATAAGTTCAAGCGCACGGCACAAAGCGCCCACCGGCTTATACTGCGGTTCGATGTAGATAGCCATAAACTGCAGCTTCAGCCCTCCTTCCTGCAGGCGAACCCAATCCAGGTGGCCCAGCAGGTTCCGCCGCCAAAAGGACCGGCCGCTTTTATATAGCTCCAGTAAGCTATCACAATGGCCGTCGATAATCAACATCTCCGGACACCTGCGCTTTCACCGGGCAGTTCTTCTATATTATATATTACCGTGAGCCAAAATATAAGCAAACAACTATAGGCGCACAACAAAAAAGACCTGTGCACATCCTTTCGCACAGGCCTTTAAAAAAAAGTGTCAATACTATCTTGGTTCCACAATCAGTTTGATTGCCGTTCTCTCTTCACCTTCGATGACAATGTCAGTGAAGGCAGGAACGCAAATTAAATCTATGCCGCTCGGCGCGACAAAACCTCTAGCTATTGCCACTGCTTTAACGGATTGATTTAAAGCTCCCGCACCTATTGCTTGAATTTCGGCACATCCCCTCTCTCTAATCACACCAGCTAATGCACCGGCAACCGCGTTTGGACTGGATTTCGCTGATACCTTCAGAACTTCCACTCTTGTAACCTCCCTCGTTAATAAGTAATATACTATATATTTTCCATTAGTTTATATATTCTACACGAGTGGAAAAATTCCTTTCAGTTTGGCAAAATTTAATTCTAATTTTCAATAAAATTTCCTTTTTATCGACACATTTTAGCCGGGATAATTTCTTGAATCCGGTTAATCTGCAAACATTTACCGGTCTTTTCGTCGATTTGTAGCGATACGCCGTTGAACTGCAGGTCTCCGTCCGCCACTTCAAAACGGACCGGCAGTTGGGAGAGAAATTTTTTGATGATTAGATCTTTGTCTACCCCTAAAACCGAATTATAAGGCCCGGTCATTCCTACATCGGTGATGTAGCCGGTTCCCTCGGGCAAAATCCGTTCGTCGGCGGTTTGAATATGGGTATGGGTCCCTAGCACGACGGAAACACGGCCGTCAAAATACCAGCCGAGAGCCATTTTTTCCGAGGTGGCCTCCGCATGGAAATCCACAATGATAATCGGGGTTTCCCGACGGATTTTTTCAACGAGTGCATCTCCGGTGCGAAAAGGGCAATCCAGGGGCGGCATATAGACCCGGCCGGAAAGGTTCACGATGCCCACCTTGATATTACCGGGCAGTTTGACGACGGCGCTGCCTTTCCCTGGAGTATCGGGGGGATAGTTGGCCGGTCGGATTAAGGCCGGTTCATGTTCAATAAACTGGTAGATTTCTTTTTTGTCCCAGACGTGGTTGCCCATCGTGAAAAAGTCCACGGAAGCGTCATATAGCTCCCGGAAGATTTCCAGGGTAATTCCCGTTCCGCCGGCGGCGTTTTCTCCGTTAGCAATAATGAAATCATAGTTTTTGGCGTGGGCATTTAAATAATATTTGGTGGCTTTACGGCCCGGACGGCCAACAATATCGCCAATCATTAAGACCTTAAGCATAACCTTCCTCCTAACTGTTACCAAAGTTACATCGTGTTTCTGCTAATAATATACCCTATCCCCACGCTGAAAAAAAGGGAAGCGACCTTATCGGTCGCTTATTTGGCATAATCAACAGCTCTTGTTTCTCTAATCACAACTACTTTAATCTGACCTGGATAATCAAGGTTTTCTTCAATTTTGCTCACAATATCACGGGCCATGGTAACCGAAGTAGCATCATCAATTTTTTCCGGTTTTACGATAATGCGGACTTCTCTTCCCGCTTGAATCGCATAGGAGTGGTCAACGCCCTCAAAACTGTTGGCAATTTCCTCCAATTTCTCCAGACGCTTGATGTAGGCTTCCAAAGTTTCTCTTCTCGCCCCTGGGCGTGCCGCTGAAATCGCATCAGCCGCCGCAACCAGAACAGCTTCAATGGATTTAAATGGTTCATCACCATGGTGCGCCGCAATAGCATGCACCACCTCGTTGGATTCCCGGTATTTTTTCGCCAGGTCTGCGCCAATGGTCACATGAGGCCCTTCCACTTCATGATCGATTGCTTTTCCGATGTCGTGCAGCAGCCCGGCTCTTTTCGCCAGTTGAACGTCTACCCCTAATTCTGCTGCCATGATTCCAGCTAAATGCGCTACTTCAATGGAATGTTTTAAAACATTTTGCCCATAACTGGTCCGGTATTGCAGTCTTCCTAACAGTTTAATCAATTCGGCATGGAGGCCGTTTACTCCGGTTTCGAAGGTAGCTTGCTCGCCTTGTTCTTTAATCTTTTGGTCAATTTCTTTTTGGGCTTTTTCCACCATTTCCTCAATCCGCGCCGGATGGATCCGGCCGTCCAGGATGAGTTTTTCTAAGGCCGTTTTGGCTACTTCCCTTCTGATGGGGTCAAATCCTGATAAAATGACTGCTTCGGGAGTATCATCAATGATTAAATCAATGCCGGTAAGTGTCTCCAGTGTTCTGATGTTGCGCCCTTCACGGCCGATAATGCGCCCTTTCATTTCATCATTGGGCAAAGCCACCACGGAGACCGTCGCTTCAGCGACATAATCGGCAGCACAACGTTGGATAGCTGTAGAAATAATGTCTTTGGCTTTTTTCTCGCCTTCTTCTTTGGCCCGCGTCTCGTATTCTTTGATTAACTTAGCGGTTTCGTGTTTGATTTCTTCTTCCACGCGGGTTAACAGTAAATCTCGGGCCTGCTCAAAAGATAAGTTCGAGATGCGCTGTAATTCGGTCATTTGGAGCTGTAAGGTATCAGCTACCACTTTCTTTTGCTTATTCAGATCCTGTTCGAGACTTTGAATGTTTTCTTCTTTCTTTTCCAGTGCTTCGCTTTTGCGATCCAAGGTTTCTTCTTTTTGTAACAAACGCCTTTCCAAACGTTGAAGCTCATTGCGCCGGTCGCGGATTTCCTTATCTAATTCCAATCTTAAGCGGTGTGCTTCTTCCTTGGCTTCCAGAATGGTTTCTTTCTTTTTCGCTTCGATTGTTTTCTCAGCGTCTTCCAGCATCTTTTTCGCCGCTTCTTCCGCCGAAGCTATTTTTTCTTCCGCGACTTTTTTTCTAAAAAAATAGCCTCCCAAAACCCCAACAATGATCGCTGCAATTCCAATAATCCAATAGTAAATTATCACTTTCACCTCCTATACTCTCAAGAAAATAAAAGAATAACCGAAGAAACTCGGTTATCAATTTTCTGCCAATATCTTCTTGTACGGGTATTTACAATATGCCCATATATTCAGGTACATGTCCTTATCAGCCATAGGTACCGCTCAATAGCGCCATATTATAAACCCATGCAGGGGATTTAGAGTTATATACATTATTAAAATATATATACTAAATCCGATTGGCAGAAATAGTAAACCGCAATTCTCCACTTTTATTCTAATTCTTTCATGTTATGCTGTCAAGCGGAGAACATGCTCCACCCGGTACAATTATTCCGGAAACAATTTTTCCGTTGTTCTAAGGATAACCGCCGGCGAAAAGCCTTTGCGACAAAGGTGGCGCTGTAAAGCTTCCTTCGTTTTTTGCCTTGTTTTCTCTGCTTCGTTTTCTTCAGATTCAGCCCCTACTTCTGCTGCTTCTGCCCTTTCTATGTGGCCTTCAGTTTCTTCTTCTTCCCCTGCTGCTTCTTTTACTTTTATTAATTTACTTTTGCTTTTGCGCCGGAGGAATTTTTCCGCTAAGCTCTCCGCCAGCCGGCTTTCGGTTGCTTCGTCGTAATCGGCCAAAACGCCGGCAAGGCAATCCTGGGGAATCCCCTTTTCTTGCAGCTTTCTGGAGAGAAGCGCATAGCCCATGGGCTTATGCTTGATGTAATAGTCATACCAGTACTGGGCCAGCTTTTGATCATCGAGATAGCGCCATTCCGTGAGTTGCCTAAGGACCTGTTGCCGTTCCTCCGGCCCAAAACCGTGTTTTGCTAAGTAAGCATCCATTTCTTTTTTACTGACGGTGCGAACAGCCAATTTTTTTAACGCCAGGGAAAGGGGGTTCTTTTTCATTTTTCCATACTTTTCGCTCCGGAAGCCGCCTTACCAGGTGCGGCCGGCTCTGTTTCCAACTGGGGCATGAATTTCTGGCGCACCTTTTGTTCGATTTCCTGGCAGAGAGCCGTGTTTTCTTTCAGATACAGCCGGGCGTTTTCCCTGCCCTGACCTAACCGTTGATCATGATAGGAGTACCAGGTGCCGCTTTTCTCGATCAGGTCCATTTCCACGGCCAAATCCAGCAGCGCGCCTTCCCGGGAAACGCCTTCCCCGTACATAATATCAAAGTCGGCCTGTTTGAAGGGCGGCGCAATTTTATTCTTCACGATCTTCACTCTGGTGCGGCTGCCCACCATATCCGTGCCCTGTTTTAAGGTTTCTACTTTTCTTACTTCCATCCGGACCGAAGCATAGAATTTAAGCGCTCTTCCTCCCGGAGTAGTTTCTGGGTTACCGAACATTATGCCGACCTTTTCCCGGATTTGGTTGATAAATACCGCAATGGTGTTCGATTTACTGATGGCGCCGGTAAGCTTCCGTAAGGCCTGGGACATCAGACGGGCTTGCAGCCCCACATGGGCATCGCCCATTTCGCCCTCAATTTCGGCTCGGGGCACTAAGGCGGCCACCGAGTCCACCACAATCACGTCAATCGCCCCACTGCGCACCAAGGCCTCGGCGATTTCCAGGGCCTGTTCTCCCGTATCCGGCTGTGAAATGAGCAAATTATCGATATCCACCCCTAACTTACTGGCGTAATGGGGATCGAGGGCATGCTCCGCATCGATGAAAGCCGCCACCCCGCCGTTTTTCTGGGCTTCCGCAATGATATGCAAGGCTACGGTGGTTTTCCCCGAAGATTCGGGGCCATAAATCTCAATTACCCTTCCCCGGGGCACTCCCCCCACGCCTAAGGCCACATCCAAAGTGAGAATCCCGGTAGAGATGGTTTCCACAGCTAATTTGGCGGACGCTTCACCCAGTCGCATAATGGAACCTTTGCCAAACTGTTTTTCAATGCTGGACAGAGCCAATTCCAGCGCTTTCTTTTTATCCGACATGCAAATCCTCCTCTACATTTTTACCCCAAAGTTCATCGAAACATTTGTTCGATAAAATTATATCGAAGCTGGGATTGTTTGTCAACTCTTGGCCCGGGCTAATTGCACTGAAATTTTGCGGCCTTTGATCATCTGGCGGTCCAGGGTGTAAATCACCCGGTAGGCCATGTCTTCCGGGATTTCCACAAAACTAAATTTGTCCAGAATGCTGATATTCCCCACCGCTCTCGGGGGAATCCCGGTTTCTTCGGAGATAATTTTCACCAATTCACGGGGCGTAATGTTTTGCTGCCGGCCAATGGTAAGAAATAATCGAACCATCCCTTCTCGGGCCCCGGTATTGCCAAAGTCCCCCATGAAGTCCATTTCCGCAAGTTCGGCGCCGTGCTGCGCAAAAGCATGTTTTAAGGCCGCGGCGGCAATGTCCAGGGGACTGAAAGCAGCCGTTAAATCCTCCACCATCTTCCGGTATACATGCAAATCGTTATCTTGCAAAAGCTCCTTGAGGGTTTTCTGAATTGTTTCCTTTTGTTGGGCGACCACTTCCTGAAAACTGGGAACCGGGATTTTCTTAATTTTGGTATTGATCAGCTTTTCGATCATGCGCAGATGACGGTATTCCTGGGGAGCAATAAGAGTTAACGCTTTTCCTTCCCTGCCGGCCCGGCCGGTCCGACCGATTCTATGTACGTATACCTCCGGATCCTGGGGAATATCATAATTAATCACATGGCTGATCTGCTCAATATCCAGACCCCTGGCGGCAACGTCGGTGGCCACCAGTAATTCGATGTCGCCCTGCCGGAAAGCCTTCATCGTTTTATCTCTCTGCGCCTGGGTCAGGTCGCCGTGTAAGGATTCGGCAAAATAACCCCGGGTTTGGAGATTGGCCACCAATTCGTCCACATTGCGTTTGGTGCGGCAAAAAATAATCACGGAATCGTAGTTCTCGTAGTCTAAAATCCGGCACAGGGCATCAACCTTGGAGCCCTGGGCAATTTCGTAGTAATACTGCTGGATAAGGGGAACGGTCAGGTTTTCCCGGTCGATGGTGACAAAAGCAGGGTTCTTTAAGTATTTCCTGGTGAGTTTTTTAATCGGTTCCGGCATTGTCGCGGAAAACAAGAGGGATTGCCTTTTTTCCGGTACATTTTGCAGGATTGCCTCGATATCGTCGATGAAGCCCATGTCCAGCATTTCGTCGGCTTCGTCCAAAACCACCATATGAACGTTTTTCAGATTCAAGGTATTTCTGTGCAGATGGTCCAGAATGCGACCAGGTGTGCCGATGACAATATGCACCCCCATGTGTAAAGCCCGGATCTGCCGGTCGATGGGTTGTCCACCGTAAACAGGCAGTGCCTTGATTCTTTTATAGCGGCCCAGTTTGGCCGTTTCCCCGGCGACCTGAATCGCCAATTCCCGGGTGGGGGTTAGAATAAGTCCTTGCACTTGCGCAAGGCGCGGGTTGACTTTTTCCAGCATGGGAATGGCAAAAGCGGCCGTTTTACCGGTCCCCGTCTGAGCTTGTCCAATGGCATCCTTGTTAGCCATTATCAAAGGGATAATTTGCGCCTGAATCGGCGTTGGCTCCTCGAAACCCATATCAGCCAGGGCTTTGCTAATTTCCTTACTGACAGTCAGTTCTCCAAAGTAAAATGTACTCATTAATCAGACTCCTTCATGTTGAGATTCCTTTTCTTGGAAATATTTTCTTTCCAGAGAAAAGCCTCTTTCTAAATTATACACCTTAATGACATCTGCCGCATATAAACTAATTGAGCCGGTCTCTTTTTTCCGAAAACGCATTAATACTACGGAATAAGGGATTTCCTTGACGGCTTGTAAGCCTCTGAGGCCGGCGCCTCCGGTGGACCCGGCATTGATGATGACGGTCCCTTTCTGTTCCACGATGCCGGCCTGGTGAGTATGACCGTGGACAATCAGCGGCGCCTTACCAATTAAGGGCGTGGCGTATTGCAGGTTATGCACGGCCACCAGGTCCGGTGGGGGCGATGCTTCTTTCCACAATTGGAGGTTTTTTTGCCGGTAAGCCGATAAGTCTTCCTGGGAAGAAAAACTGATTTCCTTGCTTTCGGTAAGGGGGTCTTTTAAGGCCAGGATTTTTAAAGCTGCTATTTCCACCATTTGGTCATCGGCAACCCGAACCCGGGGAAAGGCAGAAAGCTTCTCCACGACCTCCGGAGAATCATGGTTTCCCGGGACAAATAAATAAGGTTGCCGGATCTCCTTAATTTCCCGCATCAGCAGGCTTTCCAGACTGGTCCCGTAGTCGGTTAAATCACCGGTATCGATAAACAAATCAATGGCAAAGGATTCGGAAATCTGCTTTAAAAAGCGGTTGGCGGCCACATTGTTGTGAATATCGCTGACCAGTAAGACGGAAATGTCGTTTTCGTCATTTAGTTCGGCCGAGAGTTCCTGCGGTGCAATCCCTTCGTAAAGCTGATAAAGATTGCCGGCGACGATTTCCAGTTGCTCTCCTAAAAGATTATACTTCTCCAAAAGGTTTTCCGCCATTCCCATCATCCAGGGCGCCGATTTTAAAGCACCACGGTATTCGGGGTTATGAAACTGTCGGCTGTCATAAGTATAATAAGTAATGCCGGTAACAAGGAGCATCAAGGTTAGCGCCGTCAAAGCTCCTGTCAGAATAGCCCCGGGCTTTTTGCCGTTGACGAGCATTGCGCCGACCAGTCCGCCCGCCAGGGCTAGTCCCAGCAAGCGAAAAAGATAACGAACCGTATTCCGGTGCAGTTCCGATTGAATGACGGTGACCAGCTCTTCGGAAGAAGTATTCGTGATTTCTTCTTCCGTAATTAATTCATATAAATAGTTAAAGTTGATGTTTTCCAAAGTAATCCGGATTTTCACCGGTGTGGCGTGGGTTTTGGCTGTAATCACCCCCACCGGCGGAATCTTCAGTTCCGTGCTGCCCTCCGGCGCAAGCTGCACCGAAACGAGAAAATCAAAAGCTTTAATCGGGAAAAGCATCTTGCCAAAAAGTGACACAAAAAGAAGCGCCATTAATCCTGCCGACAAGATCGTCAGGATTAATTTGCTTCTAATCAGGCGTGTCAGTTTGGGCATCTTCATTGGTGTAATTGTTTAAATACCTCCACAGCATATATTGCGCTCTAAGAACACTTCTGCGACGAATGCCGTCCCTGTTTCCGGTAAAGAAACACTGCTGACAACAGGTTCCCTCAGGGCCGGCTAAAGCAATATAGACCAAACCCACCGGTTTTTCTGCCGTTCCCCCCTCCGGACCGGCAATACCGGTAATCCCAATGCCCAGATCACTCCCGAGTCGCTTTCTGACCCCTTCCGCCATGGCCCGGGCCACTTGCGGGCTCACCGCGCCAAATTCGGCCAGCATTGGCGAAGGCACTCCCAATAAGTCGGCTTTGACCCGGTTATCATAGGCCACCACCGAACCAAGAAAATAGGCTGAGGAACCAGGAATGTCGGTAAACTGGGCGGCCAGCATCCCGCCGGTACACGATTCGGCGCTGCCGACGGTGAGTTTCCGCTGCAGCAAAAGCCCCGCCACAACCTCCTTCATGTCCTGCCGGTCTTCGCCAAACAGAAAGCCCACCGTCCGCTCTTTAATCCTGTCCAGCAGTCCGGCGATTTTGGTCTGGAATGCCGCATTGCTTTCTGCTTTGGCCGAAATCCTTAGTTGGATTTCCCCCGGTTTGGCGTAAAGGCCGAGGGTGATTGCTTTTTGCTCCCGGAAAAAGTCGGCCAGGACCTCTTCTAAAGCTGATTCGGTAATTCCGGTAAATTTTAAAACTTTAGAATAAAGGCGGGCTTTCACTTCTTCCGGAAACTCCGCTTTAATCCACGGTAAGGCGTAATGAACATACATTTCCTTTAGTTCGGAAGGAGGGCCCGGCAGCACCAGGTACCCTTTTTTACCATGCCGCAAAGCCATGCCCGGGGCGGTGCCGTGGTGGTTTTTCAAGATCGCCGCACCGGGAAGAAAGGCCGCCTGTTTGGCATTATTGGGGGTCCAGGGCAAGTTTCTTTGTTGAAACAAGCATTGCAATTTTTGCAATTCTTCAGGGTGGATTTCCAAAGGAAGCTGCAAAAAATCCGCCAGGGCTTCCTTGGTCAAATCGTCTTCGGTTGGCCCTAAGCCGCCCGTCAGGACAATCAAATCCGCTCGCGTTGCGGCAATCCTTAAGGCTTGCTGAATCCGTTCCTTATTGTCGCCGACGGTGGTTTGAAAGTAAAGATTGATGCCCAGGGCGGCAAATTCTTCCGCTAAAAACTGCGCATTGCTATTAACAATCTGGCCTAACAGTAATTCTGTCCCTACGGAGATTATTTCGGCCTGCACAAAGGTCACCTATCCTTTCCTGTTCTCGACCTATTGTACAGGAAATAGAAGGACAAATCAATCATTTTTCAACAGGCGCGGACCTCTTTCAACAGGCTAAGGCATCCTGGTTTTCGGACAAAATTTTTCTTACCTCCACGCCGCTCACCTTTTCCTTCGCCTTCAACAAAGCAACCAGCTCTTGAAAGAGAACCTTTTTTTCAGCCAACAGCCCTTTCGTTTTCTCCTCCAAAGCACGGATAATTTCCTGGCAGGTTTCGAAATATTCTTTTTCCGGCAAGAGCTCGGTAGAAACCACGCCCAGTTTCGATAAGCCGCAGGACACGATTTTTTGCGCTAGTTCAATGGCCCGTTGAAAATCATTGGCGGCCCCGGTGCTTCTTTCGGATAAAAATAATTCTTCGCTGACCGAACCGGCTAACAAAACCATAATCTCTTTTTCCAAGCCGGTACGGGTATACAGGATCTGCTCTTCCTTCTGGGTATGCCGCACATAACCTAAGGCATTGCCCCGGGAAGTAACGGTGATTTGGTCTACGGAACCGGGATTTAAAATTTCACTCATGATGGCATGCCCGGCCTCATGCACGGCAACCCGGTGTAAAATCTCCGCGCTTTTGGACCGGTTGGACAACTTCTCTCCTAAGATAACTTTATCGACGGCTTCCCTTAAATGGACCTGGCTTATCACTTTACTTCCTTCCCGCAGGGCAAGGATCGCCGCCTCATTGGTCACGTTTTCCAAATGAGCGCCGGAAAAACCAAAGGTGCTCGCGGCAATCTCCTCTAAATCGGTATCACCGGCTAAGGGTTTGTTGGCGCAATGGATTTTGAGAATTTCCAGGCGGCTGTCTTTATCGGGCAGGTCCACCTTCACCTGCCGGTCAAAACGCCCGGGACGCAAGAGAGCGTTATCTAATAAATCCGGCCGGTTGGTAGCGGCAATCAGGAGGATTTGCACATCCAAATGGGAATTTAAGCCGTCCATTTCCACCAAAAGCTGGTTCAGGGTCTGGTCGTATTCCATATGGCTGGTGTTATGGCCTCTTTTTCCGCCCAGTACCTCGATTTCATCAATAAAGATGATCGCCCGGTGTTTTTTTTGTTTGCGGGCCATTTCCCGGGTCCGGCTAAAGAGTTTTCTCACCCTCTGCGCGCCGACTCCCGCGTACATCTCGATGAATTCACTGCCGGAAGTGGCGATAAACACGGCATCGGAATAGCCTGCCGCCGCTTTGGCCAGCAGTGTTTTCCCCGTGCCGGGCGGGCCGGTTAAAAGAATGCCTTTAATCGGCCGGATGCCCATTTTGTCCACCACGGCGGATTTCAATAAAAATTCCAGGGCTTCCTTGAGTTCCTGTTTGGGGGTATCGAGCCCACCAATGTCTTCAAAGGAAAAGTTCACGTTTTCCACGACTTTTTGGTGGCTTTCCAGATTCAACAAGCCCTTTTTACGAGAGATGACAAAAAGAAAGCCGCCCAAAAGCACCAGAATGATTAAGGGTGTTATATCATAGCCCCGATAAACCAGATAGGAGAGAAATCCTGCGCCGATGCCAATGATAATCTCTTTTTTCATTATAAATACTCCTCTCCCATGATCGTAAATACACTGATCGGTGTTTCCGTGTCTGAAGCTTTTTCAGCTCTTTTGATTACCTGGTAGCCTGTTTTACCGTCTTTCTGCGCGGTCAGGAAAACATACTGTTCATCCAAGTCTAATTCGTAGCTGATTCCTTTTTGCCGGGACAAGGCCGTGAGTTTTTCCGGCAAACGGGTGAATTCCCCCGTGCTGATGGCTTCATATATCGGCAGCTTGCCGGACTGCAAAAAGGTGCCTAAATCCTGGTCCGGGCTATTGGCAATTTTGATGATTAAATCCGTATTGGCCAGTTTGTTTTGCCTTTCCACTTCCTCCAGCAGTTGATAAAAGCTGGGGCGTAGTTTTCCCTCCTGCTTAAACTGAACCTCAATCAATAACTGCTCTTTGTTTTGCTGCACGGTAAATTGTTCGACCCCATCCAGTTGGGCCACGGTTTTTTCCAAAGGATTGGTATAAATGAATCGTTCAAAGAAGTAAGTCCCTCCCACGAAGAGACTTAGCGTAGTGACACTGATTACGATGATGGTGAAGATCCGCCATAATTTCTGCGACATGACTTACCTCCTCTCCTTCTCCTTCCATCAAGCATCTATTTATTGGTGCAAATAGTTTTTGTGTTATATAACATCTGCATTATAACACAGGGCGAGCATAATTTCCCTAGAGAAAGGCTGGAAGCGTAGTAAAGAAAAACCCGTCCTGAAGACGGGCCAAAGTTTACATATGATGTTAGAAAAAAATGGCCAGAATCAAGCGGGCCAGCGCGCCGGCCAAAAGGTCGTCGGCCATGACCCCCCAGCCTCGGGGCAAGGCTTGGAGTTTATTGATGGGAAAGGGCTTTGCAATGTCCAAAAGCCGGAAAAAAAGAAAGCCCAGCAGAAATTGGGGTAGCGTAGTCAATCCCCAGACCGCCACAAATATGCCACAAAATTCATCGAAAACAATCTTAGGGCTATCATGTTGTTTGAAGAGCATTTCCGCTTTGGTGCAAAGGTAAACACCAATTATAACTAATAAGAGAATTTGCCAGAGGGAAAAGCGCCAAAACCAGGCCAGAACCAGCGCCGCGCTACTTCCCACGGTCCCCGGAAAATATGGTAAAAAACCGGTATAAAAACCGGTTGCGCCAAACTTGATTAAGCCATTTTTAAGCTTTGTTTTCTTCATCATGTTCATCGATGGATCCTGTTCATTTACTTTAATTTGAGGCTTTTACGAGCCTTCAGAAAATAGTCCACCCCGGACCAAATCGTGAAAAAGACCGCTATATACAGGGCGTATTTGCCAAAAGGAATCTGCCAAAGACTAAAGGGAAAATCGTTTAAGAGCAAGACCACTATGGCGATAATCTGTGAAATAGTTTTGATTTTCCCCAGTTTGCTGGCCGCGATAATCACGCCTTCGGCCGCGGCGATGGTACGAATTCCGGTTACGAAGAATTCCCGGCCGATGATAATGAAAGCGATCCAGCCGGAGATAATCCCTAATTCCACCAGAGAGATCAGGGCGGCCGTAATTAACAGCTTGTCGGCAAGGGGATCCATCAGTTTGCCAAGGTTGGTGATTTGTTTTCTTTTGCGGGCAATATATCCATCCAGGCCATCGGTACTGGCGGCGATAATAAAGATGGCCGCGGCAATATATTCGCCATAAGGTATCTTGATTAAAAGCACAAACATAAAAACCGGCACTAAAAAAATCCTTAAGAGGGTAAGTTTATTCGCCAGATTCATCTGTGATCTCTCCTATTAATGAATATTTCTCACTATGAGTAACCTTGACGGTGATGAGATCTCCCGGTTTAAGCCGGGGCTTGGGTGGAAAATATACCAGGCCGTCGATTTCCGGCGCGTCACCCCTCGTTCTTCCTTCCCAAAGCCCTTCGTAATCCTCGCTTTTTCCATCCACGATTACTTCCAGTTTTTGCTGCACTAATGCCGCGTTTTTTGCACTCAGGATCGTTTCCTGGAGGCGCAGCGCTTTTTCCAGCCTGCGCTTTTTTTCCTGGGCGCTGATTTGCCCGGGAAAAGATGCGGCCGGGGTGTCGGGTTCCTGAGAATAAGCAAAAAAACCGGCCCGCTCAAATTGGATGTCCTGTAAAAATGCCAATAATTCATTATAACATTCCTTTGTCTCTCCCGGAAAGCCCACAATGAAAGTGGACCGCAAAATAATTTCCGGCATCAGCGCACGGATTTTATTAATTAAACGGTAAAGCTCAGCTTTACGCATTCTTCTTCCCATCGCACGTAAAACCGGGTCCGATATGTGTTGTAAAGGGATATCTAAATATTTACAGATTTTCGGTTCCTCTTTGATGGTCAAAAGCAGTTCATCGGTAAGATAATCCGGATAACAATAGAGCAAACGCAGCCATACCACCCCGGGGATCCGGCATAGTTCCCGCAATAATTGAGGCAAAAGACTTTGCCCGGCCAGATCGAGCCCATAACTGGTGGTATCTTGCGCAATCAGCACGATTTCCTTGACTCCGTTGGCCGTAAGGTCCTCTACTTCCCGGACGATCGAGGCAATACTCCTGCTGCGATAGGCTCCTTTTAATTGGGGAATCACACAGTAGGTACAGCAGTTATTGCATCCTTCCGCGATTTTTACATAGGCATAAGCTTTACTGTAAGGATAATCCCTGCTGATGCTGTCCTCATACAGGTATTTTTCCGGTTGGGTAACAACAATCTTCTGTCCGGCCGGTTCCCAGGTAGACAATAAGCAGGGCAGTTCCGGCCAATCACCTGTGCCCACAAATATATCTACTTCCGGTAAAGCTTCTTTTAACTCGGCACTATATTTTTGCACCATACAACCGGCCATCACCAACAGTTGGCATTGGCCCTCTTTTTTCAGCCTGGCCAGTTCCAAGATGGTATCGATGGATTCTTGTTTGGCGCTTTCAATAAAGCCACAACTGTTCACAATGATGATTTCCGCATCGGCTGCCTGGTCTACCGCGCTAAAGCCTGCTTTGCTCAATAAGCCCTTCATCTGTTCACTATCAACTTCGTTTTTGGGACAACCTAAGGTAACAATCTTGAAATGCTTGTGCATTAATGGCCTCCTAACTATTTAAATCCCTGTCCTGTATTTTTTCGACCTATGAGCAGAGGTCTTTTCTTTAACGCAGGTTGGATTAGTTATTTCCGTTTTCCTGGGGTGGTTCATTGGGAGGAGTTTGCTCAGACCCGGCCGAATTAGGCTCAGTTGTTGATTGGGGCGGTTGCTGCGGGGGTTGGGGCTCTTGTTCCGGCGGTGTTTGTTGTGCCGGTTGTTGCTGCTGAGGTGGTTGCGGTTGTTCTGGTGAGGGCTGCTGGGGTTGCTGCTGGATCGGTTGTTGTTGGGTCGGTTGTTGTTGGGTCGGTTGTTGTTGGGATGGTGGTTGCTGCCCTGCCGGCTCGGGTTCTTGAGCCGGTTGTTGCTGGGCAGGCTTTTGCTGTTGAGAGGGCTGTTGCTGAGCCGGTGTCGTTTGCGCTGGTTCGGATTCGGTTGTATCGCCTAATTCTTTGATTTCGTTATTCTCCAGGTAATAGGTTTTGGTGACGACCATGTGCCCCAGTCGTCCCAGGTCTTTTCCGTTAATCCTGGCCTGCATGCTCCCGGCATTGCCCAGCCTTAAGGTAAACCTTTGCAGGTTGGGAAGCTCCAATTCCTGGTCTACCGCCATGGTGCCTTCATATAGTTTATTGTTATTGCCATCGGTAACCCGCACCCAACAGGGCGAATTAACACATTTTAGAGCAAGGGTCATTGCTTCAATGCTTTCCGGGTTCTCTTCGGGTTCCAACGGCTCCTCTTCTCCGCTTCCTTCTTCAGGACTGATTTCCTCTTCCGGGTCGATTAATGATGGTTCAAGCGGTTCCTCTGCATTAGGGTCGAGGCCGTGTTCTGCCACTTCAGGCAGATCAGGTAAGGCTAAATATTGCTGGTAGAAGTAAGAGGTGCTAAGTAACAGCACAATCGCTGCGATTGCCAGGACAATGGTTGTTTTTACCTGGGGGGATATTTTCAGCTTGAATTTGGGGGTATGGTGCTTCGGCCCGGAGCGGAAAGAATGCTGATTCATCAGTTGATAGTAAAAATGTTCACTTAAACCAAGATAACGACTGTATATTTTAAAGAAGCTTTTTAAATAGACCTGTCCCGGTAACACGTCCCACTGTTCGTTCTCCATCGCTTCCAAATAGCGGCGTTGGATCTTGGTATCAGTTTCGATTTGTTCCAGGCTTATACCTTTTTCGAGACGCGCCCTTCTTAAAGCTTCACCGATGCCCATGTTTTCCTCCATGTATATCCCCTCCTTCTTCTGTATAAGATTGGATAATTACTGATTCTTTCCCAGATATAAAGTTCACTATCTTCATTATATTAAATTCCAAAAGTTTTTTCATATTCCTGCCACGTCATTTTCACCGCCCGTGGCTTGCTGCCTTCATAACCCCCGATAATCCCTTTTTCCTCCAACTGATCAATGATACGTGCCGCCCGGTTGTAACCAATGCGCATCCGGCGTTGCAGCAGGGAAATCGAAGCCTGGCCGCTTTCAATAAATAATTTCGCCGCTTCGGCCAGTAACGGATCCTCTTCCGTTCGTTCCTCCACCGTTTCGATAATTTCGTTTTCCCAGGGCTCTTCCTCACAAACCGGGCTGTTTTGGGCCTTTAAGAACTCCACCAGGGCGTCGATTTCCTGTTCGGATATATAAACGCCTTGAACCCGAATGGGCTTGGCCATACCTGTGGGGTAAAACAGCATATCGCCCCGGCCCAGGAGGTGTTCCGCCCCACCCATATCGAGAATCGTGCGGGAATCAGTTTGGGAAGATACCGCAAAGGCGATTCTGGACGGGATATTGGCCTTAATTACGCCGGTGATGACATCAACCGACGGACGCTGGGTGGCAATCACCAAATGAAGACCCGCCGCCCGGGCCATTTGTGCCAGCCGACAAATCGCGTCTTCCACATCGGCGGGAGCCACCATCATCAAGTCGGCCAGTTCATCAATAAAAATGACAATATACGGGAGCGGCATAAATTCGTCGCCCGCGTTTTGAGCCATGATCTGGTTGTAGCGTTGGATATCTTTAACCCCGGTGCCGGCAAAAAGCTCATAGCGGGTTTCCATTTCCCGAATGGCCCACCGTAAGGCGGTCGCGGCCTTTTTCGGATCGGTGACCACCGGCGACACCAAATGGGGAATGCCGTTAAAGGTGGAGAGTTCCACCACTTTCGGGTCGATCATCATCATTTTGACTTCATTAGGATGGGCTTTATAAAGAATACTGGCAATTAAGGCGTTCATGCACACACTTTTCCCTGAACCGGTGGAGCCGGCAATCAAAAGATGCGGCATTTTGGCCAGGTCAGCCATAATGGGATTCCCGGCTATATCTTTCCCCAAAGCTACCGTCAACTTAGCGGGAGAATCCTTAAAAAGCGGGGTTTCCAATACTTCCCGCAAGGAAACGACAGCAATTTCGGGATTAGGCACCTCAATACCGATGGCCGCCTTTCCGGGAATCGGCGCTTCAATCCGTACCTGGGGCGCGGCCAGCGATAAAGCGATGTCATCGGCCAGGTTGACAATGCGACTTACCTTCACTCCTGCGGGAGGCTGCAATTCGTATCTGGTGATACTGGGTCCTTTGCTGACCTGGGTGACCCGCGCCTTTACCCCGAAGCTTTCCAAAGTTTCTTCTAAAATATTCACATTATCGGTAATATCTTTATTCAGACGCAGGCTTTTAACTTTCGGCGGCCTTTTTAAAATGGACAAAGGCGGCAACTTATACTCCTCGGGGGTGCAAGAATCGTTGATAATGAGCGGCGAGGAATCAGCAGCGCTGTCTGGATTGTCCTTTTCTTGGGGCGCAGTTGCCTTATTCTGAGCGTCCTGCTGCGGACTGTTCAGCAGGGCCGGAGATTGGGCCACTTCGCCCGGTGGATTGTCCTCTTTTTCCGCTTCACTCTGGGTTTGGTCGATAATTAACAGATCGTTCTTTCTTTTCTTTTTAAAAGAGGGACTTTGGGGTTCCTGTTCCCTTTCCTCCTGCTCCTCGGAAAGCTCTTCATAAAGAAAATCCACTAATTCTTCCCGGGTGCGGGTAAAAAAATTCTTTACAAAAGCGAAAAACTGACGGAACAGGTCGGCGAGGGTCTTTTTCACCAAACCAACCGTGGCGGCCACAATCAAAACTCCCCAAAAAATATAGGAGCCCAGGCGGCCTAAAAGCGCCACCGAAAGATAAGACATCAAGGCGCCGATGATCCCGCCCCCTAAGCCTTCCCAACCAGCGTCAAAGCTTTTTCCGGCCAAGGTTAAATCGATATGCAACAAAGCCAGCACAGAGCTGAAAAGGGCCAGTGCCGAATAAAAGGACAAATGGTCAAATTTGATTTTGTTCGTAAGTTTACTCAGACCAATGAAAAAAAGCAGCGCCGGAACCAGCAGCTTTCCGGTCCCGCAAAAGCTTTTGAGCACATCATTGATAAAATTGCCCACTACGCCAATCAGGTGTGTATTACCGGCATCATTCCCTTTCCAGATACAAAAAGAGATGAATAAAGCTAAAGCAAATAAGAAGATCCCGAGAAACTCCTGCCTGAATTCCTCTTTTATTGCCTCTTTTTTAGCTCTTGCCGGTTTTCGTTTATATCCAGGCATGATCCCACCTCGTCCAGGCATTGATAAAGAGTGTTAACATCATTTGTCAACACTCTTTATTATAAGCTTAATTATCATTTAGTACAATCACCCTTTATTACCCTTCCCGGCTGACAGTTCCTGTTGAGAAAATGCCCCGGCTCGGTGCTTAAAACCCTTTCCACGATCGGCAATTGGCCCTCGACCACTCTTAACTGGACCGGAATTCCTTCCACGATTCCTTCAAGCAACTGATACTTATTGTTTTCCTCGCTGAACCACAAAAGTTCCGGCGGCACAGGCGTATACATGATCATTGCAGGTTGTTCCCTCCCTTTTTCCGGAGCGCGATTAGTTCATTTAATTTTTTTACGGCCGGGGACAAGCTGCCCACTTCGTCGATCAGTCCGGCGTTTACCGCATCAACACCAACCAGTACCGTCCCGATGTCGCGGGCCAGATCGCCCGTTTGAAACATCAACTCCCGTAATTTCTCCGTCGTAATGCGGGAATGCTTTTCAATAAAGTTGATCACCCGGTCCTGCATTTTATCAAGATATTCATAGGTTTGGGGCACCCCAATCACCAGGCCGGTCAAACGAATGGGATGAATGGTCATGGTGGCTGTTTCGGCGATAAAGGAATAATCCGCCGCCACTGCGATGGGAACGCCAATACTATGTCCTCCGCCCAACACAATGGAAACGGTGGGCTTGGACAAGCCGTCGATCATTTCGGCAATGGCTAAACCGGCCTCCACATCCCCGCCCACGGTATTTAAAATAATTAGTAAACCTTCAATCTGGCTGTTTTGTTCAACCGCAATGAGTTGCGGGATAACATGTTCATATTTGGTCGTTTTATTCTGAGGGGGCAGGAGCAAATGCCCTTCAATTTGCCCCACAATGGTCAGACAATGGATATTGGAAACCGGTTCTTCCGCTGCCGGCTCTTGCGGTAATTGAGTTACGCCCAATTCCTTGATGTTTTCCAACAGCGGGTCTTTACTTTTCTTTCTTCCCCGGGGACCGGGCGCTTGCGGCGTTGTAGCGTTTGTCAAGTGGTTTTCCTCCTTTTCTCCGCGGCCTCAAGGTGAGCTTTCAGTTTAGCTCCGTTAATGAAAAAGCTATGCTCGCATTAAAGATATCTTTATTTATTGTGCGTCGCTTGGGCAAGAAAAATGCGTTCAGCAAAACGGATCGATTTGTTGAACGCATTTAAAAAACATCTGGTTTAATTGTTGCACGCTGTCCCCGGTTAGATTTCCATAATGATGGGGATAATCATCGGTCTTCTTCTGGTTTTGTCATACAGGAATTTGCTTAAGACATCCCTAACCTGGGACTTGATCGTTGACCAATCGGTAATCTTTTTCTCAAAGCACTTGTCCAGGACGACTTTCACTTTTTCTTTCGCTTCTTCCATCAGTTCTTCCGATTCCCGGACGTAAACAAAGCCACGGGAAACAATATCCGGACCGGCTACCACCAAATTAGCCTCTTTATTAATCGTTACAACAATGATTAAAATACCATCCTGGGAAAGCTGTTTGCGGTCGCGTAAAACAATATTACCCACATCGCCGACCCCCAGCCCATCCACCAGGATTCTTCCGGCGGTCACACTACCTGCTACTGCACCGGACTTAGCAGTAAATTCCAGGACCTGACCGTTTTCGGATACAAATACATGATCATGGGGAATCCCTAACAAAGAAGCGAGATTGGCGTGCTTAACCAGGTGCCGGTATTCACCGTGCACCGGCATAAAAAACTTTGGTTTGACCAGATTAATCATCATTTTTAACTCTTCCTGACTGGCGTGACCGGACACGTGGATGCCGTTGATTGATTCATAAATCACGTCTGCGCCTTGCTGGAACAGTTGGTTAATCGTCTTCGCAACTAATTTTTCGTTACCCGGGATCGGATAAGCCGAAATCACCACCGTATCGCCCGGCACGATTTCGACCTTGCGGTGGTCGGACATGGCCATCCGCGTTAGCGCTGACATGGGTTCACCCTGGCTTCCGGTTGTAAGGATAGTGAGCCGGTCATGGGGATAATTACCGATTTCTTCAATATCAATCATGATATTGTCGGGCACAGTAAGATAACCGATTTCTTTCGCAATGTTGGCCACATTTACCATGCTGCGACCGACGATGGCCACCTTGCGGCCGAATTTGGCCGCCGAATTGATGACCTGTTGAATCCGGTGCACATTCGAGGCAAAAGTAGCTACAATAATCCGGCTTTCGGCATTGCGGAAGATTTCATCGAAGGCATCCCCCACCGCTCTTTCCGAAAAGGTGTAACCCGGCCTTTCCACGTTGGTGCTGTCCGAAAGCATGACCAGTACGCCCTTTTTACCAAGCTCGGCAATCCGGGCAAAATCGGTGACCTGACCATCCACCGGCGTCTGGTCCAGTTTAAAGTCCCCGGTATGCAAAATTGTCCCTACCGGCGTATGAACCGCCAGACCCACCGCATCGGGAATACTATGGCTTACCCTGAAGAATTCCACGCGAAAAGCACTGCCTAATTTAATACTGTCCCGCGGGCGGATCGTCACCAGTTTGGCGTTGGACACTTCGTTTTCTTTTAATTTGTCCTTGACCAATCCTAAAGTCAGTTTTGTGCCGTACACCGGTACGTTGACTTCCTTTAAGACATAGGGTAATGCTCCAATATGGTCTTCGTGTCCATGGGTCAGAACAATTCCTTTCACCAATTCCTTGTTTTCAATTAAATAGGTAAAATCAGGGATCACAATGTCAATGCCCAGCATATCATCTTCTGGGAACATCATGCCGGCATCAATGACCATGATTTCTCCATTGCAAAGCACAGCCATCATGTTTTTCCCAATTTCCCCAAGGCCGCCCAGGGGAATTAAAGCTAGCTTATTAGTTTCTGCCATTACAAGCCTCCTCATCCATAAATGATTTAATTTTTGCTAATTTAGTGGTTATTTCTTCGCTCTTTTTAGCACAAAGCAACAGAAGCATCGCTCCGCTTCCTGAGCCCATGCCAAAAAATATATGAAAAAAAACCTTCTCAATCAAAGTCCGGTCAGAAGGTTTTTCATACCTAAAATAACCGTGCTTTTAATTCCATTATTACTATTATAGCTCAAAAATATGTAATTAACAAGGTGAAAAAATGACAGCAAAAAGCTAATGCCTCACAGAAAAGCTCTTGGAAGCATTCCTTTTTGCTGAAAAGTTTATTAGGAAGCACCAAAGGGTCTGAATTCGACCCGAGCCCTGCTTCTCTAGAAGCGCTCCTTTACAGAACCCCGGCCTTTTTCATCGCCTCGGCAATGGCCTGGGTTTCGGCCACCGTTGCTTCCACCAGGGGTAAACGAACTTTGCCGGAAGGACGGCCTAACAACTCTAAAGCCTTTTTCACGGGAACAGGATTGGTGGTCAGGAACATCGCTTTAATTAAGGGGAACAGTTTTAAATGCAGCTGGCTGGCTAATTGCACGTCGCCCATTAAGTATGCTTCGATCATGCGGCGCATATCCGCTGCCGCGATATGGGCCACCACGCTGATGATACCGTAACAGCCCACGGCCAGCATGGGTAAGGTCATGCTGTCATCACCACTGTAAACGAAAAAGTTTTCGGGCACCGCGTTTTTCAGTGCCGTGACCTGGTCCATGTTGCCACAGGCTTCTTTGATGGCGATAATATTCGGCACGTCAGCAGCCAATCTTGCCACCGTATCCGGGAGAATATTGGCGGAGGTCCTGCCGGGCACATTGTAGACGATCACCGGAAGGTCGGTGGCGGAGGCGACCGTTTTAAAATGCTGGTACAAGCCTTCCTGACTGGGTTTATTGTAATAAGGAGCTACTAACATCACGCCGTCCACACCAAGTTTGGAAGCCTCTTCGGTTAAGCTGACGCTATCCCGGGTGCAGTTGGAGCCGGTTCCAGCAATCACCCATGCCTCGGGCCCTACCGCCTCTTTAACCGCTTTATATAAATCAAGTTTTTCCTGCATAGTTAGGTTAGGCGATTCACCGGTGGTGCCGGATACGACTATTCCCTCGTTTCCGTCCTCAATCAACTGTAAAGCTAATTTTTGCGCCCCTTCATAATCAACGCTTAAATCGTTTTTAAAGGGTGTAATCATTGCGGTAACCAAGCGGGGCATTTTTCGATTGGTCATATTGATCCCTCCTTAAACCATTAAACTTAAAATTCCTCTAATCTAAAATCTCTTCCAACCCGACCTTTAACCCTTTCCAGGTCGGTACTTTACGCACGGCTAAGGCAATGCCGGGAATAAAAGATTCACGGGAAAAGGAATCATGTCGGATCGTCAATAATTCGCCAACTCCGGCAAACAGTACTTCCTGGTGGGCAACAAGGCTTAGTAAACGGACACTATGAATCCTGGTGCCATAGAAATCGCCGCCCCGGGCCGGAGGATCCGCAGCTTTGTTTTGCGCCGCCTCATTACCGCCCTGCTGTTCCCTTTGCATTTTCCGGGCCGTAGCAATAGCGGTTCCCGACGGACTGTCGACTTTTCGGTCATTGTGGTATTCGATAATTTCCGACTGGTTATAATATTTAGCGGCTTCCCGGGCAAATTTCATCATCAGGACCGCGCCCATGGAAAAGTTCGGCGCTAAAAACATGGAGGTGTTGTGTTGTTCGGCCAGGCGGGCAAAACCGACCAAATCCTCATCGGATAAACCGGTAGTGCCGGCGACAACGGCCACCGAATGTTGCAAGGCAATGGGAATGTTTTTCCGTGCGGCCTCATAGAAAGTAAAATCAATCACCACGTCCGGACTGGTTTCCTCCAAGACCTGAGCCAGATTGTCCGACACGGCTACTCCCAAAGGAGGAATCCCGGCTAATACTCCCGCATCACTGCCCACGTGATTAACGTCCACTGCGCCCACAATCTGCATATCCTCATATTGACTTAAGCCCTTGATAATTTGCCGACCCATTTTCCCACTGGCGCCGACCATGACCACTCTATGCTTAGCCATCCAAACCACCCTTTCTTTACTTAGAATAAAATAAAACAGCTATAGGTATAACCTATAGCCCTTCAGCTAAGTTATTACCTCCCCTTGCCCATCTGTGAGATAGTTCTCCATCTGATATCGGGCCCTATCAGATGACAGTCCTGCACTTTTTCAATGCAGGCCCAGCATAGTGACCCGGCCGATCAACTACACTTCGGCGAAAATCCCTTTACTTCGGTTCAACGCTGCCGGCTCCCCGCTCTACTCATGATTTTCGCGACCCCTACCTCACCCCTTCAGAGTGAGGTATTTTATTTAATTTTAGTCTATTTTATGACGAGGATGCGTTTTTCAATAACTAAACTTTTTATAATTCAGGTGGGTATCGTCAAGATCAACAATGATTACTTCGTTGCCGATTTTCTTCACACAACTCCACGGGATGGTAAAGTTATTGCGGTCGAAAAGGCTTAAAAAACCGGCCCGGCTCGGCAGCAGGATCGATTGGATCTCGCCCGTTTCCAAATCGATGATCAAATCGGAATCAGCAACGGTGCCCAGCCGCCCCCCGTTTTGAATATTGACAATATCCTTCCCGATTAATTCACTTAGTCTCATAACGCTTTTTTCACCAATCCTTCTCCTTTTTTCCCATGTTCCTGCTTCACCCTTGCCTGGAAAGTTGACGGCTACGGTAAGGCCGGTCTATTTGGTCAGTTTGTGGTACAAGGAAAGGAAGATTGGCTGCAGTAAAGCCAGGACAATCGCAATGCTCGCCAGACAATCAAAGGACCAGTTGTAAATCACAATCCGTTCCGGCATGGATAGCTTCAAAAAAGAAGCCAGGAGCACCAAAGAAAGGTAAATGCCGCCTGCTACAGCCACCAATTCCCCAATGGCGTAAGAGGTTGGTGATTCCACGGCATTTTCGACCATGCCCATGTCCCGCATTCTTCTCAACTGCACTTTTGCTTTGACCGCGATTAAAACAAACATCAGAAAAAGCGCGATGAAGAAGAAACCGGCCATCAAAAAACCCTCCCTTACCATAAACATCCTGTCAAGCGGTAAATTTCCTGCCACTTAATTAATATGCCGGTAAGCAAGGGTTATGATAAGGAACTTAAATTTTTTCCGGCAGAACGTAAGGCCATGCTCAAAAGTCAGGCCCGTCTGCGCGCAGGGCAGATTTTACAACAGCGCCTGCAGATTGACGGGTTCCTTTAAGGGCCCGATGGTGCTTAGGGTAAAGTGCTTGGCGCCGAATAAATCCCGGGCTAAGGTTTTCACATCATCCAAACTTACGGCGTTAATCCGTTCCACTACTTCCGACAAGGGAACAATCCGGTTCAAACACAGTTCATTCCGGCCTAAACGGGTCATCCGGCTGCTTACGTTTTCCAAGCCTAAAAACAAACTCCCTTTCAACTGTTCTTTCGCCCTTTGGAGTTCCTTTTCGGTAATCCCGCGGGTCAACACATCATCAATTTCCCGTAAAATCAGTTGGATCACTTCGGCATATCTGGCCGGACTCGTCCCCGCATAAAAGGTAAACAAGCCGGTATCGCAAAAGGCGGTATGGTAGGAGAAAACAGAATAAGCCAGGCCTCTTTCTTCGCGAATGGATTGCACCAGCCGGGAGGATAGTCCACCCCCTAAAACGTTATTTAAAATGGTAGCCACGTACAGCCGCTCGTCATGCTGGGATAAACCACCGGTGCCGAGACAAATCTGGACTTGTCCAATTTCACGGGTCAAATTGGTGGCGTTTTCCGCGGTTTGTTCCGGTGGCACCAGTTCTTCCTTGCCGGTTTGCGGTTCCATCCGCGCAAAGATAGCAGCCAGCTTTTCCTGGATTTCTTCATGCTTGATATTACCGGCAACAGCGATAACAATCCGGTTGGCCACATACTTTTCCTTTAGATAGGCAAAAATATCCTGACGTTTGATCTTGCTTAAAGATTCCATGGTGCCCAGAATCGGCTTTCCTAAGGGATGCTCCGGCCAGGCGGTGTTAACAAAGAGGTCATGAATAAACTCGTCGGGAGTGTCTTCGTACATTTTGATTTCTTCTTCGATTACGCTTCGTTCTTTCTCCAGCGCTTTTTCCGCAAACTGCGAATTAAAGAACATGTCCGCTAATACATCCAAGGCTAAATCAAAATGTTCATCCAGGGTTTTAGTGTAATAGCAGGTATATTCTTTAGTAGTGAAGGCGTTTAACTGGCCACCCACCGAATCTAAAGCTTCGGCAATATCGGTGGCCGAACGTTTTTCCGTGCCTTTAAAGAGCATATGTTCAATATAGTGGGAGATCCCGGCATTGTCCTCGTTCTCGTGACGTGATCCGGCCCCTACCCACACTCCCAACGAAACGGAACGTACCCCCGGCACCTTTTCCGTAAGGATTCTAACTCCATTTTCCAGTTGTTTTTTGCGCGTATCATCCATTTGGATTTGCTTTTGCATTCCTTTGTGTCTCCTTTACTCGAATTCCATAATCCAAAAGTTTTTGGGCATCGCCGAAACGGTTGGCGGAATGTAGAACCACTGCAATAATCTCGTGCGGCCCATATTGGGCGGAAGCAACCAGGCATTTTCCGGCCTGAACCGTAGTGCCGGTTTTCACCCCCGTGGCGTAAGGATAGGACCAGAGCAATTGGTTGGTGTTCTTTAAATAACGGCTTTTCGTCGGTTCCATCCACCGCATCACATGGGTCCTGGTACGGACAATCTGACCAAACACCGGATTGTGCAAGGCATGGCGGGTAATTTGGGCTAAATCATAAGCCGTAGTAAGATGCTGCGGATGGGGCAGGCCATTAGTATTACAAAAATAAGACTGATAGGCTCCGATAGCCCGGGCTTTCAGATTCATTAAAGCCACGAATTCTTCCTCGCTTCCGGCAATGTGTTCGGCGATGGCTACGCAGGCATCATTGCCAGACTGCAGCAGGGCGCCGTAAAGCAGCTCGCGAAGGAGCAAACGGTCATTCGGACAAAGATACACCGTGGCTTCCCCCACCTGAGCCGCCTTTTTACTGACGGCGACTGTGTCGTCGAACTGGCCGCATTCGATGGCCAAAAGCGCGGTTAAAATCTTGGTGGTGCTGGCCGGGGCCCGTAAAGAAAAAGCATCATGCTCGTAAAGGATAGCGCCGGTTTCCCCGTCCAGCACAACGGCGGCTGCGGCACTAATTGCCGGCAAAGAGGTGGCGAAAGCCGCGGAGCTGTCCAAAACAGGGGGATAGGAAAAAAGAAGGAAAACAACAGCCAAGCAGGCAATTAACCGCTTTAACATACTGAACTGCTGCCTGTTTTTCAAGCTGTTCTGCTGCTCGTTTTTTATAATGAACCGCCTTTGTTTCATCCCGGATTGCTGCCTGCTTTTCATGCTTTCTCCTCAGACTGCCATGTTTTACTGTTTTTCGTGAGGTTTGATTGGTTTTGGATTAGCTTCCTCTTTTTATTATGGCAGTGCCGCGGGAAATTATCATCCCTCAGCGGAATAATCTTTAACTGATGATTTCCGTGACCTTCTTAAAGGAGAACCCTTCCTGGCGCAGGGCATTGATTAATTCCGGCAAAACCTCGACCGTGCATTCCTTGGGATGCATCAGAATTAAAGCACCGTTGTCGGCTTGCGACAAAACCCGTTCCATAATGGTTTCGGGAGACGGTTCCTGCCAATCAATGGTATCCAGGGTCCACATGATGGTTTTATAACCTAAATCATGCGCCGCTTGCAGAACACGAAGACCATGTTCTCCATAAGGCGAAGCAAAAATCCTGGCCCATTCAACCTTTAAGTCCCTGAAAACCTTTTCGGTATCGAGGATTTCTTTTTTATTCTGTTCCACACTAAGTTTATCGGGGTGAGGATGGGAATAACCGTGATTACCGATTTCATGCCCGGCGGCAAAGATTTGGGCGGTTAGCTCAGGATATTTTTTGGCAAAACGACCGGTAATAAAAAAAGTGGCATTGATCTTTTTCTCCTCCAGAACGGCTAAGAAGCGAGGTAAAATTTCCTCTCCCCAGTCCACATTCACCATCAATGCCACTGCTTTTTCTCCGGTATTTCCAATGTAGATCGGGTTAATGGTGGTGACATCTTCTTGAAAATAGCCGTGCAAGACTCCTCCGACCAGCAGTATGCCAAGAATCAGCAGCGAGATTGTGACAATTTTTGTTCTGATGTAATAAAGCTGCATTTTGCCAACCCCCTTTCCCTTCTTTTACTATCATTCTATGCGGGGGTGGCAAAATAAATTAATCTTTAGTTTGCAGGCTTGAGGAGAGCTTCACTAAAAAATGCGTGTTAATTAAACTTTTCTACACGCATTTCTAAGAAGACATCCGGTTGTTTCCGGCCCTACTTGTTTTCCTTTTCTTTTTGCTGCTCCCGTAACGCTTCCTTACGGGACAGGTTGATTCTGCCCTGCCGGTCGATTTCGGTGACCTTGACGAGAATTTCATCACCGACCGAAACGGCATCTTCTACTTTCGCGACCCTTCCTTCCGCCAGTTGCGAAATATGCACCAGGCCTTCTTTCCCAGGTAAAATTTCGACAAAGGCGCCGAAGTTCATCAGCCGGTTCACTTTTCCAAGATAAATGCCGCCCACTTCCACGTCTTTGGTAAGGGTTTCAATCATTTGCAGGGCCTGTTGTCCGGCTTCCACATCCACAGCCGCGATATAAACCCGTCCGTCATCCTCAATATCGATTTTCACTCCGGTTAAATCGATGATTTTCTTAATCATTTTTCCGCCTGGTCCAATCACGTCTCTGATTTTTTCCGGATCAATGGTTGTGGTAATGATTCGCGGAGCGTAAGGCGATAACTCTTTCCGCGGTTCGGAAATCACTTCCAACATCTTACCCAGGATAAACAGCCGGCCTTTCCGGGCTTGTTCCAAGGCGTCACGCAAGATATTGCGGTCGATCCCGGGAATTTTAATGTCCATTTGGAGGGCGGTAATCCCTTGGGCTGTGCCCGCGACCTTAAAATCCATGTCGCCATTGGCGTCTTCCAAACCTTGAATATCCGTCAAGATGGAATAGTATTCCCCTTCCTTGATTAAGCCCATGGCTACGCCGGCCACCGGCGCTTTAATGGGTACCCCGGCATCCATCAGGGAGAGGGTGCTGCCGCACACACTGGCCATGGAGGTGGAACCATTGGATTCCAATACCTCGGAAACCAGCCGGATGGTATAGGGAAATTCTTCCTCGGAAGGAATCATGGGCTCTAAAGCTCTTTCCGCCAAAGCGCCATGACCGATTTCCCGCCGGCCTGGTCCGCGCATGGGCCGGGTTTCGCCAACGCTATAGGGTGGGAAGTTGTAATGATGCATATAGCGTTTTGATTCCTCAAGGTCGATGCCATCCAGGATTTGTTCATCCCCAATCGCCCCTAAGGTGGCAATATTTAAAACCTGAGTTTGTCCTCTTGTAAAGAGACCACTGCCGTGGGTCCGCGGCATGACACCGACTTCACAGGTAATGGGACGGATTTCATCCAGGGCTCTTCCGTCCGGGCGGATCTTATCCACCGTAATCAGTTTGCGCAGATAACGCTTAACAATGTCATCGAGGACATTTTCCACATCTTTTAGGTTGTCCGGGTAGCTTTCCGTAAAATGTTCCAGCGCGTCGTCTTTAAGGCGCTTGATGTTTTCTTCCCTTGCCAGCTTGTCTTTATTTAAAAGAGCTTGTTGCAAGGGTTCCTGAGCGTAGTCTATGACCGCCTGCTCCAACTCAGGATCAATCGTGTATAAAGCGGGCACTTGCTTTTCCTTAGCCAGACCCATGGCTAAAGCTTCCGCCCGGAAGTCTTCAATGAATTGGACGATTTCCTTGATGGTTTCATGGCCGAACATAATTGCTTCCAGGCATAGTTCCTCGCTGATTTCGTTACAGCCGGCCTCCACCATCATGATCGCATTTTTGGTCCCGGCTACCACCAGGTGCATCAGGCTCTTTTCGGCCTGTTCCACCGTTGGATTAATGATTAATTGGCCGTCCACATAGCCTACCACCACCGCGCCAATGGGTTCCTGGAACGGGATGTCGGAAAGATGTAAGGCTGCCGACGCACCGTTAATGGCGGTGATATCCGGTAAATTATCCTGGTCCACCGACATGACGGTCGCCACCACCTGCACATCATTAAAATAGCCTTTCGGAAAAAGCGGCCGGATGGGCCGGTCAATCAGCCTACCGGAAAGAATCGCTTTTTCACTGGGACGGCCTTCTCTTTTGATAAAGCCGCCCGGGATTTTTCCAACGGAATACAGCCTTTCTTCGTAATCAACGGTCAGTGGGAAAAAATCAATACCTTCACGTGGCTCAGCCGATGAAGTAGCGGTAGTAAGCACACAGGTGTCACCATAACGAACTAGGACAGCTCCTCCTGCTTGTTTCGCCAATCTCCCTGTTTCCAATGATAACTTTCTACCGGCAATCTCCATTTCTTTGGTTAAAAATGGGTACGGATAATTCATATAGTACTTTAACCTCCCTACAATCGATTTCCTCTCTATTTCTCCAAACATCATTTTATTCTACATCTATTTTATTATTTCCTTCCCTTATCCAAGGAAATACCAATTAAAAATTACGGAACGCACTCCGAAAAGAAAGAGCGGTTTGATCCGCTCTTTAGCTTTTCTTATCTTCTGATGCCCAAACTACCAATAATCTTGCGATAGCGTTCAAGATCATTTTCCTTGAGATAATTAAGCAAATGGCGCCTCCGGCCGACCATTTTCAGCAACCCACGTCTGGAATGGTGGTCTTTAGTGTGGACCTTCAAATGCTCGTTCAGATAGTTGATTCTCTCTGTTAAAAGTGCGATTTGCACTTCCGGAGAACCGGTGTCGTTTTCGTGGATACGATACTTATTGATGATTTCGTTCTTTTTCTCTAAATCAAGGGTCATTTTCCTTTCACCTCCTTAAGTTTTCACCGTAGCCAAGTAAAACGTCGGTGATTCGTTTAACCTAGCTTACGCTGATTTGCATTTTTATTATAAATAATATCAGGCCGGAATGCAAGTAAATTCCATCAGTTTCCCTATTTCCCGATAATGGTAATCACCAAGCGGCCGTTGGGGATATCCTTGGCGACCAAATCAAAAACCCGGCCCGAGGAACTGACAAAACCCCGAAAACGGGTGGCCGTGGGCACCTGGCCGGGAATTTGCTCCGCAGCGTTCTTGATATCCGTAAACTTTATTTTGTCCTGCCGGTAATCCCGGAGGCGCTTTTTGGCGTGGTTAGTAATGATAATCCGCATAAAACCGCCCTACCCGGGAAAAGAAAGCGCCTGCTTGTTATGAAGGCGATATTGCCGCGCACTGTCCCTTTGCGCCAGAAAACTGTATAAGGCATCCTGAAACGCCTCTTTTTCAGGATGATGTGCCGTGTTCTTGTATAAATAGAGCAGTTCCTCACAAAGATTGATAAACTCCCTGTTTAAGACAATTTCGCTGATTTGCTGGGTGATCGCCAGGCTCTTGCCATGATTTTTCCAGACCGTAACCATCGGGTATACCTCCGCATGAACGATGTTACTAAATTTTATGGCGGAGGGTCCGAAATATTACTGCCGGTCGTCCTGTAAAGGGCTTTCTTGTAAGATGCGGTCGGCCCTTTTGATGTCACGGGCAATTTGCGCTCTTAATGCCTCCGGGGAAGCAAATTTTATTTCGTCCCTGATTCTCTGCACCAGGCTAATTTTCAGATATTCCTGGTAAAGGTTCTTCTGCAGCCCCGGAATATGGATTTCCACCGTTACCTGTTTGCTGTTAAAAGTGGGATTAGCGCCAATGTTTAAGACCCCCGGATACTGCCGACCCGCATATTCCACGAAAGCGGCATATACCCCGAAGGCAGGCAGAAGCTGCTCCGGCGGCACCGCAAGATTGGCCGTGGGAAAGCCAAGTCCGCTGCCCCGACCTTTCCCGGGCACCACCATTCCTTCCAGGATAGGCGCATAACCTAATAACTGCGTGGCCGCAGGAATGTCCCCTGCCAGCAGTTTCTGCCGGATTAAGGTGCTGCTTACGATTTGGCCATCGATGCGCACCGGCTCGATTACCGATACCGCAAAACCCATTTCCTCGCCCAACTGCTGCAAAGTTTCCGGAGTGCCGCTGCCTTGCCGCCCAAAGGAAAAATTGAAACCCACAAACACTTCCTGGGCTCCGAATAAATCCACCAAATAGCGGCGGGCAAATTCCGCCGGTGCTAAAGCCGCCACCTGCGTGTCAAAAGGTAACCGAAATAGATATTCGATGCCCAAGGCAGCAAAGAAGCGCTCCTTTTGCGCCGGGGAAAGGATGAATTTCCATTCCTGCTGTGGCGCCACGACAGTGGCCGGGTGCGGATCCCATAGTAAGACGGCCGGAGCCCAGCCTTTGGCTTTGCTTTTTTCCACACATTGCTGTAATAAAAAACGGTGACCGCGGTGCACCCCGTCAAAGTTCCCCAGCGCAATCGCCAGGGGATTTTGTTGTTTTTCCTGTTCCGTAAAAGTCTTCCGTAATTGCATCGCTTAACAACTTCCTTACAAGTCGATTTTTCATAAAGCTGCTTTCCGTAAAGCTCATCTTTTACATCTATGTAACTAGTGCATTTAAAGCCTGTTCAATACTTTTTTCGGTTGCAGTTCCGTTTTATCTTTATTTCCTATCACAACGGCAATCGCCTGTAATTTTCCCTGTTCATCAAAGACCGCCAGATCCCGGGCGGCCATATCCGGCTTAACTACAAGATCAGCTACCGCTTGGGCCAGGGACACTTTCTGTCCCCTCTTTATTCTGGCCAAATCCGGCGGGGAAAGAACCACTTGTGGCAAATCCCGCACACAATATTCCAAGGGCAAAAGGCTTTTTTCCTTTAATGAGGCAAGCTCCTCCAGGGTGAGACTGTCCTCCAGGCCGAAAGCTCCGACACGGGTACGCAGTAAAAAGGACATGTGCCCGCCTACCTGCAGAGCTTCCCCTAAATCATGACAGATGGTTCGTACATAGGTGCCTTTGGAGCAATGAATCCGCATCATTAGTTTAGGCGGAACAAAGCTTAAGATTTCGATCTTATGTACCTGTACCTGGCGCACCACCGGTGTCACTTCCTGACCCTGGCGCGCTTTTTTATATAAAGGCACTCCCTGGACCTTGACCGCGGAAAAAGCCGGCGCGGTTTGTAAAATAGTCCCGCTAAAGCGGGGCAGTTGCGCTTCAATCATGGCTAAAGTTATGTGGCCGGCATCTTTTTGGCTCACCAGTTCGCCCCAGGCATCCTGGGTCGTTGTGGAGATGCCGAGCACCATCTCACAAAGGTATTCCTTGTCGTGTTCCGTTAGATATTCGATCAGACGGGTGCCCTGCCCAACACAAACCGCTAAGACTCCGGCCGCCTGCGGATCAAGGGTCCCGGCATGACCGACTTTTTTGGTTTGCAGTTGACGGCGCAAAAAAGAAACAACATCATGTGATGTCATTCCTGGTGGTTTAAGGATATTAAGCACACCGTCCAGCTTAATCACCGCCTTTGGTGAGGATTTTTTGCAGCTGTTCCTGCGTGCGGTTGATTACCCTGGCAATGGTTGTTGACAAATCGCCGTTTAACGTGCACCCGGCCGCTCGCGCATGTCCTCCGCCCCCAAATTCGCAGGCGATGCAATTCACATCTAACTGGTTCTGGGAACGGAAACTAATCTTGATCACCCCCGGTTCCAACTCCCGAAAAATAATGGCGGCTTCCACGCCTTCCACCGAACGCATTAAGTTAAGGACACTGTCCGTATCCGTGTGCAACAAATTGTGGGAGGCTAATTCTTCATGAGACAAAGCACTCCACACGACCCGGTGATCCTCGGTGAATTGCAGTTTACTAAGCGTAAGCTTAATATTTATAAGCTCCAGCACCGGCCGCCGGTCGTAAAGGTTGTGCCGGATTAAATTCATATCCGAGCCCAGTTCCAGTAACTCCGCGGCAATATGGAAGGTTTCCGCGCTGGTGTTGCTATAGGTAAAGCTGCCGGTATCCGCGATAATCGCCACATACAAGCAGGTCGCCACCGCCGGGCTGATGGGGATTCCCGATTCTTTTAACAAATGAAAAATCATTTCTCCGGTCGCGGCCGCATTGGGATCGACGATATTGCAATCTCCGAATAAAGTGTTGCTGCAATGGTGGTCAATATTGAACACGGGCGTTTGCGCGGAAGCCTGCTCCGGAAAAGAATACAGAATCCTGCTCTGGTCGGCGCAATCCACGGCCACGATCAGTTGAGCCTCCGGTAACTGTTCCCCCTTTTCCAGCGCCTTAATCAGTTCCTGGCCCGGTAAAAAATCGTAAGTCAGAGGAACCGGCTCCGGCAGAAAGAGCGTGGGGCGATAACCTGCCGCCTGCAGGTGCAAGCCCAGGGCTAAGGCCGAACCCAGACAATCCCCGTCCGGTTTTTCATGCACCAGAATAATTAATTCACCATTTTTTCGCAAATAACTAATCATCTTTTGCCAATGAGACATTCCAATACGCTCCTTAGGTTAAACTTAGCTTTAGGTTAACTTAACTTTGGTCCAAACCGGTGATGATTTCGTTAATTTTCACTCCGTATTCAATGGAATCGTCCAGTTTAATCAGTAATTCCGGTGTATAACGCAGTTTTACCCTTTTCCCCAGTTCGCTTCTTAAATAGCCACCGGCTTTTTCAATCGCTTGCAAAGTTGTTTTGCGTTCTTCGGGTTCGGCCATAATGCTCACGTAAACCTTGGCATAGCGCAGGTCGTTGGTTACATCGACACGCGTGATGCTGATTAAACCTTTCACCCGGGGGTCTTTCATTTCATCCTGGATCAGGACCGAAAGTTCCCGCTTGATTTCCTCATTAATTTTCTCCATTCGATGACGTGGCATGAAGACACAACCTCCTAGCTAAGTTCCCTTTTAATTTCTTCCTGGATAAAGGCTTCAATTTGATCTCCTTCACGAAAATCATTGAATCTCTCCAGGCTTATCCCACATTCAAAACCACTGCTTACTTCCTTCACATCATCTTTGAATCTCCTTAAGGCCAGGATATCTCCTTCGTGAATGACAATACTGTCGCGTATTACCCGGATTTGGCTGTTTCTCGTTACTTTACCTTCGGAAATGTAACAGCCGGCCACAAAACCTACTTTAGGTACTTTGATAACGGCGCGCACTTCACCACGACCGATCACCACTTCCTTCAGTTCGGGTTTCAGCATCCCGCTCAAAGCCGATTTAATATCCTCGATGGCCGTATAGATCACCCGGTACAGGCGGATATCGATCTGTTGCAGTTCCGCCGCTTTGCGGGCGTTGGCGTCCGGCCGCACGTTAAAGCCGATAATAATGGCATTGGAAGCGGAAGCAAGCATCACGTCGGTTTCGGTAATCCCGCCGACGCCCTGGTGTATGATGTTTACGCGGACCTCATCATTCGAGAGCTTCTCCAGGGATTGTTTAATAGCTTCAATAGACCCTTGCACATCCGCCTTGATGATGATGTTTAAATCCTGGATTTCCCCTTTTTGAATCTGGGCAAACAATTCGTCCAGGGTAACACGGCTGGTGGCTTTCATGGTTTCTTCGCGCTTCGTGATGGTCCGTTCACTGATAATCTGCTTGGCCAGATGTTCGTTTTCCACCACATGGAAGATATCGCCGGCCATCGGCACATCCGAGAGACCCACGATTTCCACCGGGGTGGAGGGTAAAGCTTTTTTGACGCGGCGCCCTTTGTCGTCCAGCATCGCTCTGACCCGCCCGTGGGTGGTTCCCACAATGAGATAATCTCCAATTTTGAGGGTACCGTTCATCACCAATACGGTGGCCACAGGACCCCGTCCCTTGTCTAATTTTGCTTCAATTACCGTACCGGTAGCGTTCCGGTTGGGGTTGGCTTTGAGCTCGCTCATTTCGGCCACAAGCAAAATCGTTTCCAGGAGATTCTCCAAACCTTCTTTGGTTTTCGCGGAGACGTTGCAGCAAATGGTGTCCCCTCCCCATTCCTCCGGAATAAGATTATACTCCGTTAATTCCTGTTTAATTCTATCCGGATTAGCCGCTTCTTTATCCACCTTATTGATCGCGACAATAATCGGCACTTCCGCTGCTTGCGCATGGTGAATCGCTTCCACCGTCTGTGGCATGACCCCGTCGTCGGCAGCTACCACAAGCACGGCAATATCCGTGACTTTGGCCCCTCTGGCCCGCATGGCCGTGAAGGCTTCGTGCCCCGGAGTGTCTAAAAAGCTAATCTTTTTCCCTTTCACTTCCACCTGGTAGGCCCCGATATGCTGGGTAATTCCTCCGGCCTCGGAAGCGCTCACGTTGGTGTGACGAATCGTATCCAAAAGCGACGTTTTGCCGTGGTCCACATGCCCCATAATCGTGACCACCGGGGGCCTTTCCTGTAATTCTTCCGGCCGGTCCGCTTTTTCTTCCGCAAAGAGTTTTTCTTCTTTGCTAACTTTAACTTCCACATTGGTGCCGAATTCATTGCCCAGCAAAACAAGAGTGTCCACATCCAGTTCCTGGTTGATGGTGGCGAACACGCCCAGGGAGATAAGCTTTTTAATTAATTCGGCAGACTTTTTGTTTAAAAGATGCGCAAACTCCTGAACGGTCAGGGGCCCTTCCAGAGTAATCTGTTTAACAACCACCGGCGCGGGCTGCTCTTTGGGAGCATAAGCCCTCCTTTTATTCTTCTCAAACTTGTTTGATTTTTTGCCGGCGCCTTTTCTCTCCTCAAAACGTCCGCCTTTTTTTACGCCTGTTTTTTGCTTTCCACCCCGTTCGTAAGCTTGCTCGCCCACAACCCGTTCGATCTTTGTCAGCAGGCTGTTGTCATCATCCTGGGGTGTCTGCAGTTTTGGACTTTTCTTTGCGCCGGTACCCGTTGGCTTGCCGCTTTTATGCGTTGTTTGATGAACCGTTTGGGGTCTGGCTGGGGGCTCGGTTTTACTTTTCGCTCCTGTCTTCGGCGACGCTTTTTCCTTCTCTTTCCGGTCAGCGGTCCCTTTTTTCTCCGGTTGTGGGTCTTTGGTTGTTTTGGCCGTTTTCGCTTTGGCGGAAGCAGCTTTCTTTTCCGACGGCGCCTTGGTCTGCTCCTTTTGGTCGGGCTCCTTTCCCTTGTTATTCAAGGTTTTATCCAGATTCAGAACCATCTTTTTGATCCGTTCTGCTTCACTACTGGGAATTGTACTCATATGATTCTTTAAATCAAGTCCTAAAAACTGGAGCTTTTGTAGCAGTTCCTTACTAGGGATATTCATATCTTTAGCCAGTTCATATACACGAATGGTAGCCATTCAATCACCTCCGTAAGTATTTGGTTAGCCGTCATCCTTTTGGAGTTTTGCAGATTTGCGTATTTCTTCCGCTAGTTTTTCTTCCGTTACGGCGAGTAAGGTGCGAGGAGAAACCCCTAGTATTTGCCCGTACTCCTCTTTGGTGCCCAGTACACCAAAGGGGATTTTTCGCTCCTCACAAAAACGCATACAAAACAATCTTCGTTTCTCCGGTAAATCAGTAGCAATTAGAACTAACTTTGCTTTTCCGGTTTTAATCCCGGTATTGACAGCTTTTTCACCAGTTAATAATTGTCCGCTTTTTTGCGCAAAGCCAAGAAAAGTCTTGACCCGATCAGGAATTTTCATAGCCCAGCCCCACCTTCAACCGTTCCAATACTTCTTCCGAAAGTGGCTGCTGTAATCCTTTTTCCAACTTATGCCCTTTCAAGGCTTTGGTCAAACATTCTTTATTCACGCACAGATACACGCCACGACCGGCTTTTTTTCCGGTGGAATCAAGAAGCACTTCACCTTCGGGTGTACGGACAATCCTGATTAATTCTTTTTTGGGTTTCATCTCCATACAACCGACACACAATCTTTGGGGAACTTTTCTTGGTTTCATGGCCATCCCTTCCTTACTTCTCATTCCTCTTTTTGACCAGAATCATCCTCCTCAGGAGAGAGGTCGGCGTTTTTAACTTTCTTCGTTTTCTTTTTCGTACTTTTCGTTTCTTCTTCCGCTTCCTTTTCCGCTTCTGTTTCGGCTTCTGTTTTCTCTTCTGTTTCCGCTTCTGTTTCCGCAGCGCTTTCCGGCTCCTCGGCTTCTACTTTCAGGTCGTTATTTGGTTCTTCAGGCTGACTTGTTTGCTCTTCCAACCGGTCGGCAGACTCTTCTGGATTGGCACTTTGTTCTTCCAAATCAGTGCTTTGTTCTTCCGGCTTTTCGCTTTCCTCCTCTGCCAGTTGAGCCGCTTGCGATTCACTCTTTATATCAATTTTCCAACCGGTTAATTTGGCGGCCAGGCGGGCATTCTGCCCTTCTTTGCCAATGGCCAGGGACAGCTGATAATCCGGTACCACCACTTGAGCAATTTTCTCGTCCGGGAATATTTCCACGGACAACACCTTCGCCGGACTAAGGGAATTGGCGACGAATTTAACCGGGTCAGCGCTCCATTTCACAATATCAATTTTTTCGCCCCGCAATTCATCGACGATCGCTTGCACCCGCATTCCTTTCGGCCCGACACAGGACCCCACCGAGTCCACATTCTCGTCTTTGGAATGGACGGCGATTTTCGAACGTGAACCGGCCTCCCGGGAAACTGATTTAATCTCCACAATGCCATCATGGATTTCCGGAACCTCCAGTTCGAAAAGGCGTTTCAAAAGCCCCGGATGGGTCCTGGAGACCAGGATTTGCGGCCCCTTGGTGGTTTTTCTTACTTCAACAATGAAAGTTTTAATTCTTTTTCCCTGGAAGTAGGTCTCCCCGGGCATCTGTTCATTAATCCCTAAAATCGCTTCCGCTTTGCCAAGATCAATAAAGACTAAACGGTTTTCGACCCGTTGAACGATTCCGGTAACGATATCTCCTTCCCGGTTGGAGAATTCATCGAAAATCATATCCCGCTCGGCTTCCCGGATCCGTTGCACAACCACTTGTTTGGCGGTCTGGGCGGCAATCCGGCCGAAATTACGGGGAGTCACTTCCGTTTCCACCACATCTTCCAGTTCATAGCGTGGATCCAGTTTTCTCGCTTCACTTAAAGCTATTTCCGTGCGGGGGTCATTTACTTCCTCGACAATCGTTTTCCGTGAAAATACGCGGAAATCCCCGGTTTCCCGATCAAAGACAACCCGTACGTTCTGCAAAGTGCCAAAATTTTTCTTATATGCAGATATTAAAGCAGCTTCTATCGCTTCCACCAGAACATCAAAATCGATTCCTCTTTCCTTTTCTAAATCATGAAGTGCTTCAATAAGCTCCAGGTTCATTTCTTTACTTCTCCTTCCTTCCTTCTTCTTCCCAAGATAATTTTACTTGCGCAATGGTCTCCCATGGAATCTGGATTTGTTGATCTTGATCTAAATTTAACACAAGAACATCTTGCTGGTATGGCCCTAAACGGCCCTGCCATTTCTTGCGGCCTTCCACCAGGGAGTAAGTCTTCACATTGACGAGATGGCCTTCGTATTTACGAAAGTCCTTTTCTCTTTTCAAAGGTCGATCCAACCCTGGGGAGGAAACTTCCAAAAAATACGCCTGTTCAATCGGGTCTTCCTGATCAAGCAGGTCCGAAAGCAAGGTACTGATTTTTTGACAATCGTCTAAATCGACACCCTCATCCTTGTCGATGTAAATTCGTAAATACCAGTTGCCGCCTTCCTTCGTGAATTCAACATCGACAAGCTCCATGCCGTTTTCCGTCACGATTGGCTCGGCCAGGGAATAGACGAAATCCTGCACATTTTTCCGGGGCAATCAAATCCCTCCTCCTCGATTTTGCTGGCATCAACCCTTGACAGATGTTGACGAAACAGGGATCCGGCGATAGCAGCAAATAAAAAGAGATAAAGAGTGGGTGTAACCCACTCTTGCTTCACTAGCAAAACTTACGATTACGAGAAAACGCCTCGCCGCAAGACTCCCACTACGTCATGATGATTATAACATATTATTCCTCGTTTAGGCAAGGCTTACACATATAAAAAAAAGGAAACAAAGGCCAGAAACTACCTCAAGCCCAGTTGAACCACCAAAGGAAGAAATCAAAGGAAGA
>Ga0116180_1000078_pt1 | contig 86979 bp, 71 predicted proteins | sample AD_UKC073_MetaG_FD_89804 | JGI IMG/M metagenome (GOLD analysis project Ga0116180, IMG submission 89804) | Active sludge microbial communities of municipal wastewater-treating anaerobic digesters from USA - AD_UKC073_MetaG | ecosystem: Engineered > Bioreactor > Anaerobic > Digestate | place: USA... | reverse complement strand
GGATGAATATTGCCAGCGGTAGAAGTAGCATAAAACCACATTAGATTAAACTTCTTTAAATTCACTAATACCAATCAAAATCGCCATTTTAGGACTCAAAATCTACCGATCGCAAGATCGTGGGGGTTCAAGTCCCTTCCGCGGCACCAATCCTTTCAAGATTTCTGCTGAATATTAAAACACCAAAATTCCGGGACAAAAAACGGACAAAAAAACAGAAATTAAAAAGCCTCACAGGGAGGCTTTTTTGTATGTATTGCTCCTTTCTGGAGCTTTTTTCGTTCCTAATAATTATCTTCTTTTAAATGCATAAAAATCAACTGAGGAATCACGTCTAAGGGCGCTTGCTGCATCACCGCACCCATTTCGTAAGCTACTTTCGGCATCCCGTAGACTACCGAGCTCTTTTCATCCTGTCCTATGGTGATCGCCCCTTTGCGTTTCATCGCATACAAGCCCTTAGCTCCATCGTGACCCATCCCGGTGAGAATTATTCCTAACGCTTTATCCCCAGCTTCTTTGGCCACAGACTCAAACAGGATGTCCACGGAAGGGCAGTGCCCATTGACTTTCTCTCCATGGAAACATTCCACTTTAAAACGGTCACCAATTTTTTTAACACGCATATGCTTGTTCCCAGGCGCGATTAACACCTTCCCCGTTTCAAGAAAATCCCCGTTTTCGGCCTCTTTGACCGCCAGGTTCGTGGTTGTATTTAATCTTTCCGCAAACATCCGGGAAAATACCGGAGGGATGTGCTGCACAACCACAATGCCCGGAACAGAAGGAGGCAATGCTTTGAGGATACTGTAAATGGCTTCTGTTCCGCCTGTAGATGCTCCGATGGCAATGAGCTTTTTTACAGAAGAAAACTCGTTGTTCTCTGTTTTATTCCCATTAGAATGCTCTGTTTTGCGTTCCTGCGTTACTTTAACCGTAGAGGCAATTTTGATTTTTGCGTTCAAATTGTTGAGGAATTCCTTGACATCAACCGAGGAATCTATGTTCGGTTTTGCCACGAACTCAATGGCGCCGGCATTTAACGCGTTAAACACGTCACGACTGACCGCACTTACAATAATAACCGGGAGCGGATACTGCGGCAATAACCGGCGAATGAATTCAATCCCACTCATTTTCGGCAATTGAATATCACAGGTCATGACATCCGGTTTATACTCCAGGATTTTATCACAGGCGTCATAGGCATCTTTAGCCGTAGCTACAACATCGATGAGCGGGTCAATCGAAAGCCCTCTTTTGATCACCTCGCGAAATATTAATGATTCGTCAACTACTAGCACCTTGATTTTGTTTTTATCCGGCACCAATATTCGCCTACCTTTTATATTCTTAATGGCTGTGTAGTCACTTTAATCCTACCCGTGGCTACCTCCATTTCCAAAGTCCTACTAAGTGTTCCCCCCGTATGTTCATCGTTATATTTTAAATTCATCTCATCAAGGATTTGTTTGGTCTGTTGAATGTTTTTCCTGCCAATATGGAAAACGTCTTTTTCGTTACTCGAATCGGCCCCGCCAAACAAAGAAAGCTCTAACTTGTTTTTGGGGCAACCACATCTATTGCAAACCTGGTTGATCAGAAAAGGTACGGCTGTAATAGCATAGTAGTACGGCCGCTGGAAACTATCACTACTGCTTTCCTCACTGGGATGGGGCAAAGCAATATGGACCAGACCGGCTACACCGTGTTCCGGGCAGTAGACAGTCAACCCGACACAAGAAGCTAAGGCAAAAGTTTTTAATATATCCTCTGGGTTGTTCGAAATCGCATATTCACCAATTCCCACAATTTTATCCATTATTTCCTCCAATATAGACGACACCATCTACTCTTTACGGTAGATGGCAGGCATGATATACTTGAATTTTACTTTTTCCCTGTTCAAGGACTCCGAATGACCGATAAACAGATATCCCCCATCTTCCATCACGTCATAAAACCGGTTCACCAGACCGTCCTTGGTAGGAGCGTCAAAATAAATCATTACGTTACGGCAGAAAATAACATGGAACTTCTTTTTAAAAGGAAAAGTGGGATTCATCAAGTTAAAGGAACGGAAAAGTACCTGATTTTTGATCGTGTCAACAATCACGCTTTTTTCCGGATTAAGCCTTTTGAAGTAATTTACACGCCACTGGACCGGAAGATTCCCCAAATCCCGGTTGTAATACTCCCCTTTACGGGCGATCTCCAGCACCTTGCCGGAAATATCGGTAGCCAGGATTGTTTTGTCCCAGGAAGAATCAAAACCAAAATAATCCTGCATGATCATGGCCAAAGTATAGGCTTCCTCGCCCGTGGAACAACCGGCGCTCCAAATCCGTAAATCCTTGCTTTTTACGGTATCGGCAAGATAAGGCAGGACCACGTCGCGGAAATAAGCGAAGTGTTCAGCTTCCCGCATGAAAAAGGTATGGTTCGTGGTAATTTTTTCGACTAGAGTGGCCACAGCCTCCCCCGTTTTTTCATTGCGCAAATAATCGTAATACTCGCTAAAGCTGCGCAAGTTTTTTTGCAATAAGACATTCTGCAGGCGTCCGATCAGAAGCGTCTTTTTCTCCTTCCCCAACTTGATACCCAAATTTCGATGGATATACTCCGATAACTCATTAAATTCCTTCTCTTTAATCCTTATCATTTTCGGATTCCCAGAACCCCCTTAAGATTTCCTATTACCCCATTAATACTTCCCATATTCAAGATCATCAAGGAAAATATGCGGTTTCGTTGTTGTATCAGTACACTTGGGCTCACTCTGGCCATTCTTCTTGTTTTGCATCATTTTTTCGATGGTGCGAAGCAATTCAGGACTAAGCGCATTTAGATTGAGATTAGGCTTTCCTTCTTCCGGCGCATCTTTTAAGGTAAACTCGTTCACCATCTGTTTCATCATGGCGGCCTGGCTAGCCAGTTCTTCGCTTGCGGATGCGCTCTGCTCGGCAATAGCGGAATTGGTCTGGATGATATGGGACACTTGTTCAATCGCCTGATTTATTTGGGAGATCGCCATAGCTTGTTCATTGGAGGCCGTCGCAATAGCTTTCACCAGGTCAGCGGTTTTCGAAATGCTGTTGACAACTTCATTCAGCGCCTTATTGGTTTCCTCGGCAATCACCGTACCTTTTTCCACTTTCGCAATCGAACTTTCAATCATTTGGGTAGTTTCCTTAGCCGCACTGGCGCTTCTTGCCGCCAGGCTACGCACTTCCTCCGCCACCACAGCGAAGCCCTTGCCGTACTGCCCGGCGCGAGCTGCTTCCACCGCCGCATTTAAGGCTAAAATGTTGGTCTGGAACGCAATATCATCAATCACTTTGATAATCTTGGAAATGTTTCTGGAGGCTTCATTGATTTCCTGCATAGCAACTAACATTTCCTTCATGCGTTCATCGCCCAATTCCACATACTCTTTGGCTGTAAGGCTCAAGTCCCTGGCTTCGTCCGCATTTTGCGCATTTTGTTTAACCTGGGCATCAACTTCGCTCATGGAGGATGTCACCTGTTCGATAGAACTGGCTTGGTTTTCAGCCCCTTCCGACAAGGTTTGGCTGGAAGTCGAAACTTGTTCCGAACCTGCGGCGATCTGTTCGGCAGCGGAGAGGAAGTCCCGGAGCACATGATTTAAATGCTTCACTATTTCATTGAGGGATTTGGAGATACTCGCAAAATCTCCTTGATATTGTTTCACAGGAGAAAGATCGAGATTTTTCTGGGATATTTGAGCCAGGATTTCCGTTACTTCCTGGATGATTTCTTTGAAGGTGGTGATTAAGGAATTAAGAGCGTTGGTCATCGTATGAAACTCGCCCTGATAATGGCCCGTTACGGAAACATTGAGATTTCCTTGCTCCATTTGCGTCAGGACAACGATAAATTCATTCAGCGGCGCTGTGATTGCATCGAGGATGGTATTCATTTTTTGGACAATTTTTTGATACTCGCCATTATACTGTTCGGCGTACGCCCGATACTCCAAATTGCCTTCTGACGCCGCATTGGCAAGACCTACCGCTTCATCGGAAATCATCATCATATTATCCATCAAGGTAACTAAAGCAGGGAGCAGGCGATCACTTTCGGAACGTTGGCCAATCTGCCGATAACTATTCAACTGGCTGAAATCGCCCTGGGCGATTTTTTCTAACGCTTCCTGCACAGTAAGGACATTGTTTTGCACTTCATTGATTTGGGTCGCTAGTTCCCCGAAAAATCCTACTTGGTTTGTTCCCATCGCTTGAGAATAATCATTAACCGCCATTTTCCCGATGACCTGTTTGGCTTCTTGTAAATTGACCGTGATGTTGTCCAGCATCCTGTTGTAATTCGCCGCCGTTTCTCTAAAGGCACCTTTGTAATTATCTTCACAGATGCGATCGTCTAAATTCCCGTCCTCCATGCTTGTCGCCAGCTTGGAAGAATCGGCAACCATGTTCTGCATCATTTCCCCGATCGTCATCAGGCATTGATTAATCCTGGCAAACTGCTCACTTTCAGGAGAATCGTCCTCACCATCATCATAAAGCGTATAATCCAGGTCAAAGTTTCCGTTAATGATTTTTTGCAGGTTTCTCTCCAAATTGTCCAACTCAATTCTTTCATAATCACCGACTTTTCTGTTCCCTAAATTCATAAAAGAAAACATCCTAATACCCTCCTTTTCTCCCCTAATTACTACTCTTCGCTTTCGGTCAGTTTTTCGCATGAGAGAATCAGCTTTACATCATGCTCTACTTTACCGATTCCTTTAATGTATTTGTTTTCAATGGTTTCACTGATCGTCATGGGTGGATCGATATCTTCATCGGCGATCGTGAGGACTTCTTTAATGCTATCCACGATTAGCCCAACGATGATGCTTTCAACTTCGATGACAATAATACAAGTGCGGTCGTCATATTCCAGCGGCGGCTTTTTAAACTTTAACCTTACGTCAATAACGGGAATAATTTTCCCTCTTAAATTGATAATCCCCTTCACATAAACAGGTGTTTTCGGAACCACGGTAATTGGCAGTAACCCGATGATTTCCATCACATACTTTATCTCAATCGCATAGACTTCCTGCCCGAGCATAAAGGTTAAATATTTACCCTTTTGCGTATTTTCCTGTTCTTTTGGGGACTTTTCGGATGCTTCAGCCATTTCTTTCCCCCCTTATTACTGAGGTCCTTGCCATCCTGTGTTCAACCCTCTTTCTTACCCATTATAGTTGGTTGATTGAGGAAACAAGTTCTTCCGCTTCATCTTCCCCCAAAATCTTCTCACATTCCAGGAGAAGTCTGATTTGGCCACCCATCTTGCTGATACCTTTTACAAAGCGATAATCTGTATCAATAGCATTAGGAGGAGGTACGATTTCTTCATCCGGTATATCGATCACATCCGCTACGTTATCCACGATTAACCCCAAGGAAACATTTTTAATTACCACCACAACCACACAGGTTCGGTCGTTATATTCCTTAAAAGGCCTTCTAAAGCGCATCCGCATATCCATAACCGGAATGATCTGGCCTCTTAAATTGATGATGCCTTTGATATAAGCGGGTAATTCCGGAATTTCGGTGATGCCCTGGATTCCAATAATTTCGATCACGTAACGAATTTCAATGCCATAACACTCTTCCCCGAGAAAAAAGGTTAGATACTTCCCTTTTAAGGTGTCTTCCGTATCTAAAGCATCCGGAATTATTGAATCATACATTCTATCACACCTTTCCTTTTACTTTCCGCAAATCAGACGAGATTTATTATTTAATATGGTTTTTAATATAGTCGTGCGGTGTCAAGGATTAAACTGATGCTGCCGTCACCCAGCAAGGTACAACCGGATACCCCTTGCGCTTTGGTAATATTCTTTAAATAAAGAGGTAAAGTCTTTACAACGACCTGCCGTTGTCCAATCAACTCATCGGCAAAGATACAATAGGTTTTCTGTTCGTTCTCCACCATGATGAAAATTCCTTCGGTAAAATCAGAGACATTGTTTTTGATGTTATAGACTTCATGCAAGCGCAGAATGGGGAAACATTCGCCCCGGACCAGGATCAATTCGTTACCGTTCGGATCAATTATTAAATCTTCCTTCTGCGGCCGGAAGCACTTTTTAATCACCGTGGTGGGAATGGTGTAATAAGCGCCGCCAATACTGATATTCATCCCGTCGATAATCGCCAGGGTTAACGGAATCTTCATGGTAATGGTGGTCCCTTCATTGGGCACGCTGTCTACCGATACGGTCCCCCCCATTAATTCGATATTGCTCATGACCACATCCAGACCTACCCCGCGTCCGGAGAACTCCGTCACGTTTTCTTTGGTGGAAAAACCCGGATGGAAGATAATATTGTAGATTTCTTTATCGGTTAACTCGCTTTCCGGTTTGTTAAACAGGTTGTGTTTCATGGCCCGCTGCAGGATTTTCGCTTTGTTGAGCCCTTTTCCGTTGTCGCGGACGATAATAAGCACTTCACTGCCGGCATTTTGCGCTTCCAAAGTGATTTTGGCCGGTTCCGTCTTTCCTAAAACCATTCTTTCTTCGGGGGTTTCAATCCCGTGATCAAGGGCGTTGCGCACCAAATGCATCAAAGGATCCGATAAATGATCAATGACATTTTTATCAACTTCGGTTTCCTCGCCGATAATCTCCAACTCAACCTGTTTATTCAGTTTTTTGGACATGTCCCGGACGATCCGGTGCATTTTACGGAAGGTAACCACCAGCGGCACCATACGAATCGACATGACGATATCCTGGACTTCCGTGGTCAATTTTTGCAATTGGTTCACGGCCGTTTTCAGTTTACTGGTTTCCAGGTCCTCAACTTTAGCGTTTTCCGTGACCATCGCTTCCGTGATCACCATTTCTCCAACCAAATCCATTAACTTGTCCAGCTTGTTTACATCAACACTGATCACGGCATGAGCGGAAGCGGAACCCACTTTCTTTTCCCCCTGGTTCTGTTCCGCTTTGTTAGTTGCCTTGTCTTCCTGCTTAATGCTTTCATTTTCCGTTTTCTTTGCTGCTTCGTGCTCTTCTTTCCCAGCTTCCTTACCCTCCTGTTGCGCCTGGCCTTGTTCCGGTGGCTGCTCTTCCGGCAAGGAATCTTTCTCCGCTTGCTTTTTGCCTTGTTTTTCGCTTTGCTCCTTTTTCCCTTTGGTCTTGCCGTCTTTAGACAGCGGTTGCTGCGCCGCTAATTCGACCTGCTCCTCTCCCTGGTCGCCGGAAGCAAGGGAAATGAGTTCGATTTCCCTAAAGGAGACCATATTGTTGTTGAAGTAACTCATCACTTCATGATAAGACAAATCGCTTTCAAAGCTCACCGTAAAACCTTGTTCGTTAATAACCTGGACCGTGGCATCGCCACCGTCAATCAGGTCCTCCGGGCTATGCGTAACTTTTTCGGCGATATCCTCAAGGCTATGGACAATGGCAAAAGCCCTGATGTTCACCATTTCATCGTCTTTATGGAAATAAACAATGGCTTTATAAGAATTCTTTTGTTTTACTGTGCCCGTTTCTTCGCGCAGCGAAAGATAATATGTTTTGATTTTGTCAATCAAAACACTGCTGTCCCCGTCTATTTCTTCGCCGACGCTTAATTTTTCCAGCTCCCCTTTGATAAAATCCACGCTTTCAAAAAGAATGTCATACAGCACGTTCGAATCAATATTTCCATTATCCTTTTGCTCCCGTAAAAAGGAAAAGAGGTCCTCAACCGCATGAGCCAAGGTGGAAATATTGTTAAGATTCATCATCGCGGAGGAACTTTTGATATTATGCATAATCCTGAATACTTCGCCAATCGTGGAGGAAGAAAACTCATTCGCTTTTTCGCTTTCCAACAGTAATTGCTCAAGTTTTTCTATGTACTCGTTTGTTTCAAAGAGAAAAATATCTTGAATCGAGTCGTTAGTGTCCAATCAAGTTCCCTCCTTATGCCCTAACAATGTACCAAATTCAGTTTTTTTCTCATTTTTATATTATACAGTAAAATAACAATAAAATAAAGTACACTAAGTAATATTTAGTCCTTTTTAACTAAAAAAACTATTATTGACACACTTTGTCGAAGTTTTTAATAATTATCCGGGAGCTTGTAACACTTTTAGCACAAGCAGCATATCTTGTACTATCACTACCATAAAATACATTCACAAAAAGGAGGCAATCATAATGTCTTGGGCTTACAATTTCAGTTGTTTGAAACATCCCGCAGCCAATACGATTAAACCTGATGGAAAACCTTTTGCCATAGATCCTAAAAAGGGATTTGATTTAAGAAAGGGATATGGAATTCCCGTTGACAGCGCTAAAGTGTCCAAAGCGAAATGTGTGAATGTCAAGGCCGACACTTTAGCCGATTGTGTGAACGAACCGGTTCCGATTGACGCTTTGTTGACCGGCGCCGTAGTAAAAGTGCCCATCGTTTTGGCGCAATTAAACCTGCAGATCAATGTGGATGCAATTATTGATTTGCCGGAGCCGGCTTTGGAAATCAAACAAGTAAGCAAAAACCTGAAGATCACCCAGTGCCTGCTGTTACAGGATACGAACATGCTCTTTATTAAAGGCTTCGTTCGTAAAAACATCGATTACTCCACGAAAGGCTGCTGTTTCAACAAAACCGGCGTCTGTGGCGATATCCGGCACTGCACGGTCGACGTCCCCGTCAGTTGCACCACCCCGGTTCTCTTCAACGGCATTGAGCCCCTTCCTCCGATTAGCGGTACATCTGAGGAATTCGCCTACTTTAAAGAACAAAAAATCTCCGGTCCGGATTTCTCGGAAAAATCAAAGCTGCTCTCCAGTGACATCACTGAATTCAACCAGATCAGCACGTAATACTACAACGAAATGCCTTACTGCGAACTGATTTCCAGCCGGATCGTCGAATTCAACGAATACCTTAATCCCACGGCACCTCATTCGTTAGTGCTTCCCTTTGAAGAAAAGGAATTCTGCAGTATCGAAGAAAAAATGGTGATTTTCCTGACCGTCAAGATTCTCCAGAACCGTCAGCTGGCCGTTCCTCCTTTAAGCAGCGGATTCGAATGCGGCAAACCAGTGTAATCTGATGTAATCCAGGATAATTGTTGAAGAAGCAACTAAAAGAACATTTCTTTAGTTGCTTCTTTCTGTTGGCCTGCTCATTGCTTTCCGTTACTATGCGTTACTTGATTATCACTTCTTCAGCAAGCCCAAAACACCCCGGACCAAGGCCCGTCCAAGCTGATAGCCAATGGACGACATCGCCGATTTGGCCATTCTTTCCATAGGGCTATCGGTATATCTTCTGGTCCTGCTTCCCCCAGCTTTTGGGGCCTTCCCGCGCTGCTTGCCGTCATCCTCTTCTTCCGTCTCCGCCCCTCTGGTAGCAGCACGGCTTAACAGCTCATAAGCCGACTCCCGGTCGATGGGCCGATCATATATGTTATAGAAAGGCGACTGTTGAATTAAAGCCGTCCGCTCCTGGGGCAGGATCGGTCCGATCTGGCTCCGGGGCGGCATAATAAAGGCCCTTTCCACCATCGACGGCCGCCCGTCTTCATCTAAAAAGGACACTAAGGCTTCCCCTACGGCTAATGCGGTGATCACCTCGGTCACCTTCAAAGCCGGGTTGGCCCGGAAAGTTTCGGCCACGGCCTTGACCGCCTTTTGGTCCCGCGGGGTAAAGGCCCGCAAGGCGTGTTGCACTCTGTTTCCTAACTGTCCCAGCACTTCCTGCGGAATATCCAGGGGATTTTGGCTGATAAAGTATACCCCCACCCCCTTGGAGCGAATTAATCTTACCACCTGTTCGATTTTATCCAGCAAGACCTTCGGTGCTTCGTCAAACAGCAGGTGCGCCTCATCAAAGAAGAACACAAACTTGGGTTGCGGTAAATCGCCCACCTCCGGCAAATTTTCAAAGAGCTCCGCCAACAGCCAGAGCAAAAATGTGGCGTAAACGGCCGGGGAACGAAGCAGTTCGTCGGCCGCCAGGATGTTAATATAACCCCGTCCGGCGGCATCTGTTTTAAGGAAATCCTGGATGTTTAAAGCCGGTTCCCCAAACAGGTTCTTCCCGCCCTGTTCCTCCAGACTTAATAAGGCTCTTTGAATAATGCCGATACTTTGTTTGGAGATGCTGCCGTATTTCGTCGTATACTGAGAAGCATTTTCGCCCACATAATTTAGCATCGCCTGTAAATCCTTCAGATCAAGGAGCAACAATCCCTGGTCATCGGCAATCTTGAAAACCACATGCAATACGCCGCTTTGGGTTTCATTAAGGTTTAAGAGCCGGGCCAAAAGCAAAGGCCCCATCTCTGAAACCGTTGTGCGCACGGGATGTCCCTGCCGCCCCCAAATATCCCAAAAAACCACCGGGAAGCCGGAAAAAGCGAAAGTGTCGGCCAGCCCTAACTGCTGCAGCCGCTTTTCCACGTGGAGATTGCCTCCCCCCGCTTTGCTTAGCCCGGCCAGGTCCCCTTTCACATCGGCTAAAAAGACCGGAACCCCAATAGAACTGAAAGCTTCCGCCAATACCTGCAGCGTAACCGTCTTGCCCGTGCCGGTAGCCCCGGCAATCAGGCCATGACGATTGGCCATTTTCGGCAATAAAGAAAGCTCTTTTTCATTATTCTTGGCCACAAGCAACCGTTGAAGCGTAGCGCCCATTTTATTCCTCCCTGCATAACCAAACTCTGTTTTACACCCTTATATTCCACATAAAAAAAAGAACTCCTACCGCTGATGGAATAATTTTGGCAAAACAGCGCAAAATATCTCAAAGAAAATAAATTTTAGGAGAAAGGAAGGAAGAAATGAACAACCAACAACATATTCACTGCATTGTTGAAGACTGTCACTATTATTCAACAGGGAACAAATGCTCGGCCAAAGAAATCCTTGTGGCCACCGACCAGTTTGGCCAGACCCAGCCGGACCGGGTTGATTGTGAAATGGCCACCGAATTAACACCACAAAAGGCCGGCACTTGCATGAAAACCTGCTGCAAAACTTATGTTCCCAAAGGCTCTCCCAAGCTGAACGATGATTCGGTGACAAAACTATAATTCGCCCTTTGATCTGGCCAATACGTAGCAAGGGTTGTGGCAAGGAAGCCTTTTCATTGTTTCCATTGTCAACAACCTTCTCTTATTTTTTCGGCTCCTTCAGAAAAACAAATCCTCCCAAGGTGGAATGTGTTATAATATAATTCGTATGATTAATGCGCCAGGAACGAATTGTTTTTAGCAAATTAAATAATTGTCGGTAAGGAGGTGATTAAATGACCAAACGCTGGTTAACCGCATTGCTGGTTCTCCTTTTATCCTGCTCTTTACTGGTGGGCTGCAACTTATTTAAAAAAGGCCCCAACGCTCAGGACACACCGCCCCAGGATAACGGGACACAAACGCAGGAAGACATGGAGCAAACAGGCAGCGGCATCTATCAAGGTCAAATCGACAGCAATTCCGTGGAAATTGAGATTAATGAAAACGGGAATAAAGTACCGCGAGCATTTCAGCTTTCTGACGAATTGAAAGCGAAGCTGGCCGAATCCAATTTGAATACCGGCGACAACATCACGTTTACTTACGAAGTGCCAGATGTAGGCCAACCCATTCTGAAAGAGATTAAAAAAGAGCTATAGACGTAAGCTTTTCTTACGTCTATTCTTTTATAGAGCAACTCTAAAACTTACGGAGGTACAAGCCATGCCAACACAAGCAAGGATTTTGAAAATGATCAATTACATAATGAATTGCCTGACCCGGCACGCAAGAAACAAAAAGATTCGGAACACAACAAATCTACATAACACAACAAATCTACGCAACAAAACACCCCGTCACGGCATCAGTGGCCTTGCCGGCTTTCTGCTGTTTTTCGCTTCCCTATCCCTCATGTTGACACTCCCTTCCGCCCCCGCTTGGGCCCAAACCAGCTCCCCGGTGACCGTATTCATCGACGGGCTGCCGCTGGAATTCGACGTCCCTCCCCTCATTAAGGAAGGACGGACCCTGGTGCCTTTCCGCGCCATTGCCGAAGGTTTAAGGATTCAGGTGGATTGGAATGAAACAACCCAAACTGTGACCGGTAAAACGGCTACCCAAACCCTCCTTTTGAAGATTGGCGACCATACCGCTTATCTGAACGGACAAGCCCTGAGCCTGGATGTGCCGCCGGAAATCAACAACGCGCGGACCCTGATCCCGCTAAGGGTGTTCAGTGAAACTTTAGGTTTTACCGTGGACTGGCTGGAGCACGAACGCACCATTAAAATCTTTTCCCCACCGTCCCACATGCCGGTTACCGGTTTTTACGCCTTAGGCAGCAGTGAAACCAGCAGTTGGAAAAACCTCTTTGGTACAGAATTCCCGCAGGCGGGTGTAGGAAATACCAAAAACGTCAGTAAGCTGGCCTTAGGCTGGTACTCCCTGGACGAAAAGGGCGCGCTGCTCACCAAAAGCACCACCGGCTGGCAAAGACCCGGCGGCTGGGAAACCGTGCTGGACGCGGCGGAACGCTATCATTTGCAGACCGAAATGGTTGTCCATATGACCGACCAAAACGGGTCCCTTCGCAAACTCATCGCCGATCCGGCCGCTACCGCCCAGGCGGTTGCAAACATTGCTGCCGAAGCGGGGCTTTACGACGGGGTCAACCTGGATTTGGAGGGCTTGGGCTGGCAGGAACAAGGGGAAACCCTGGCCGCTACCCGGGCCGACTTTACCAACTTCGTCAAGCTCCTTTATCAGAAGCTGCAAGCGAATCAAACCAAAAAAGCCACTCTCACCTTAACCCTCCATGCCCCGAACAGCGCCTATCCCGGCTATGATTACCAAGCCCTGGCTAACTGGTGTGATGAAATCATCATCATGGCCTATGATTACGGCCCGAAGCCGGAACCCCTCCCCCTGGTGCAAGGGGCCATCGAAAGCGCCCTCCGGATGGTACCGGCCCATAAACTCCTCCTGGGAATTTCCCTGCCCAGTGAAAGGGCGGAAAGCCTCCAGCAGAAAATCGGCCTGGCCAAACGGTATGGCCTCAAAGGAATTGCCCTTTGGCGCCTGGGGCTCGTGAGCCCGGAAATGTGGTCCGTCTTGGAAAGAAGGTAAAGCGGATATACTATTAGGGCATACTTAAGTCTGAGGGGGTGACTTTTTGAAAGAGCCAAGTGCGCTGATGAACGAAGATGGGCAAAAGCTGTTGTCCCTCGAGGAAGCCTTAACCATGAACCGCCAGGAACTGCGGGAAAACTGCGCTCGCTATCTTAACCCCGGCCTGGTGGAAGTGCTCAGCCTTTTGAATTTTGACCGGCTTTTTGTCAAAGCAGAGGGCTGCTCCCTCTGGGATGAGGAAGGAAAGCAATATTTAGATTGCCTGGGCGGATACGGGGCGTTAAATTTGGGGCACAATCCACCGGAGATCCTCGCTGCCCTTACGAAGGTACGGCAGCGTCCTAATTTGCTGCAAGCCGCCTTAAACCCCTTAGCGGCCGCCCTGGCCGCCAATCTGGCCGCCGTTGCTCCCGGTGACTTAAGCCGCGTCTTTTTCTGTAACAGCGGAACGGAAGCCGTGGAAGGTGCCCTGAAGCTTGCCCGGGCCCATCAGCCGGACAAGAAGAAAATCATCTACTGCCAAAATTCTTTCCATGGCAAAAGCTGCGGCTCCCTTTCGGTCACCGGCCGGGAAAAATACCAAAGGCCCTTTCGTCCCTTGTTGCCCGATTGTGTCATGATCCCCTTCGGGGATTTGGCCGCCCTGGAACAAGCTTTGGCCGACGAAAACGCCGCCGCCTTTATCGTGGAACCCATCCAGGGCGAAGGCGGCGTTAACGTGCTCCCGCCGGACTACCTGTACGAAGCTCACCGTCTTTGCCAAAAGGCCTGCTGTTTGCTGATTTTGGACGAGGTGCAAACCGGCTTAGGCCGGACCGGCACCCTTTTTGCGGCCGAATACGAAAAGGTCGTCCCGGATATCCTTTGCCTGGCCAAAGCCTTAGGCGGCGGCGTCATGCCCATCGGGGCTTTCATCACCCGCCCCGGGCTTTGGGACAAGGTGTTTTACGGTAAAGATAAGTACGCCCTGCATACCTCCACCTTCGGCGGCAATTCCCTGGCCATGGCGGCAGGGCTAACCACCCTGGATACCATCATCAAAAACAGGCTGCCGAAGCAAGCCATGGAAAAAGGCCGTTATCTAACGGCCAAACTGAACGAACTCAAAACGAAGCACAAACTCATCAGGGAAATCCGGGGCCGCGGTTTATTAATCGGCCTGGAGTTTCACCAGCCGGTACAAGGACTCCTCAATAAACTCTCCGGCGGCACTATCAACAAGCTGGCCGAGGAGTATTTCGCCTCCCTCATTGCCGGCGAACTGCTGAACAAACACCGGATTCTGACCGCCTATACCCTGAATAATCCTAACGTGATCCGCATCGAGCCGCCTCTGATTATTGATTATCCTTCTTTAGACCGGATCGTGGATGCCCTGGACAAAATATTAGCACGTAACTTTACCGGGATTACCCTGGACAGTTTACGTGCTGTGCTGCAGAACAAAATCTCCAACAAATAGACCCGTAACAAAGCGTCCCTTCGATAAGAGCCTTCGCTAAGGCCCTTAAATACCGAGAATATCTTCAATCTCCTGCTTGATTTCCCCTGTGGCGCAGACCCGCTTATGCCGCACCGGCTGCCGTTTTAACTCGCTTAAAGCCGGATGAACCGGTATACCGGTGCTTACACTGAGTTTGCGCAACAAGTCAAATTCATTATCAAACTCCTGCTCAAACTCCTTGTTTTCCCCGGAGGCTCTTGCCCCGGGTTCTTTTTTGCCTGCGTCTTTTAATTCCCTGATGGCTTCCCACACACTGGAGGCAAACTTAAAGGGGCTCGCCGTTGCATCTAAAACGGTGACGGTCTGGTCGGCGGTTTCGGCCTGGTACTGCCGGTAAACCTTCATGCCAACTGCAGTATGGGTATCCAACAGATAGCCCTTTTCCGCAAAAGTCTCCTTAATGGTGGCCAGGGTTTCCTGTTCATCGGCCCAACCGGCCCACAGAACCTGCCTCATCTCTTCCTGCACCTTTACGTTCACCGTGAAAGTGCCCTTCTCCTGCAGTTCCTTCATCCATTGGGCAATCAAGTCCCCGCGGCGGCCGGTGATTTCAAACAGGAAGCGCTCCAGGTTGCTGGAAATGAGGATGTCCATGGAGGGGCTGTTGGTCCGCTTAAAGGGCCTGTTCTTTTCGTACCGGCCGGTCCGGAAGAAATCGGTCAGGACCTTGTTTTCGTTGGAGGCGCAAATCAGTTTGTGCACGGGCACCCCCATCCGACCCGCATACCAGGCCGCGAGAATATTACCGAAATTGCCGGTGGGCACCACAAAATTCACCTGCTCGCCGGGCTGAATCCTTCCTTTCGCCAGAAGCTTGGCATAAGTATAAACATAATAGACAATTTGGGGTAAAAGCCGCCCCCAGTTAATGGAGTTGGCGGAAGACAAGGCCATCCCTTTTTCGGCTAAAACACGGCGGAAAGCCTCATCGCCGAAAATGGCTTTGACCGCATTCTGGCAATCGTCAAAATTCCCTTTGACCCCCACCACATAGGTATTGTTTCCCCCGGTGGTGAGCATTTGTCGCTCCTGCACCTTGCTAACCCCACCATAAGGATAGAAACAAATGATTTTTAAACCCGGCACATCCTTAAAGCCTTCTAAAGCCGCTTTTCCGGTGTCGCCGGAGGTGGCCACCAGGATGACGATTTCCTGCTGCACCTTTAGATTCTTTAAAGCCTGGGCAAACAGAAGCGGCATCAGTTGCAGGGCCAGATCCTTGAAGGCGGCCGTAGGGCCATGCCACAGTTCCAGCACATAAAGCCGGTCCGTCAGTTGATGAAGGGGCGTGATTTCCTGCTTATCAAAATTCGGCCCATAAGCCTGGTTCACGCAAGCAGCAATGGCTTCCGCCGAAAAGTCTTCCAAATAGAGGCCGAGGATTTTGCGGGCGGTCTCCTGATAAGTCCCTTCCCCCATGGCCTGAAGGTCCTTTAAAGATAACCGGGGGAGCCGCTGGGGTACAAAAAGCCCCCCTGCCGGCACCATCCCTAACTTAATCGCTTCCGACGCCACAACGGCGGAATAATTATCTCTCGTACTTATATACATAACGAATCTCCCTATCTCTTTAATTTTTCTTAAAGTTCTCTTTCCGATCGCCTTCCGATCTGCGGACGGCGATATATATAAGCAGCAAGCGATCGGCAAAGATATTGATACATCTTTTTCATAGGAGATATTGTATCACACTTTCTTTTTATAAGGAATGTCTAAAAGATCCGGCACGGTCACAAACTTATAGCCCTCTTTTTTTAAGGTTTTGATGATATCCTTCAGGGCCGCTACCGAGCCGGTCAGGTTTTCTTCTTCGCTACCGGAAGAATGTTGCAGGATAATGCTGCCTTCTTTGACGTTTTCGAGAATATTGGATTTGACCTGTTCCGCTGTGAGGCTTTTCCAATCCAGCGAATCAACATTCCAGGCAATGATTTTCACCTTCAGCTTGCTGATTTCCCGTACCTTTTCCGGGTCCAAAGAACCGTAAGGGGAGCGGAACAGTGCCGGACGGTAGCCGGCCAGGGTCTTGATGACGTTTTCACAATCCCTTATTTCTTTTACGGTTTCCTTGTTGCTTAACTTAACAATGTTCGGATGGGTCATCGTATGGTTGCCGATGACGTGCCCTTCCTTCACCATTCTTTTTACAACATCCGGAAACAGCTTGACCCTTTCCCCGATTAAAAAGAAGGTGGCTTTTACCTTGTGTTCACGGAGAATATCGAGAATTTGGAGGGTGTAGACCGAATCCGGCCCATCATCAAAAGTCAAAGCTACTTTTTTCTCATCAGGAGGTCCCTGCCGGTAAAAGAGGTCCGGGAACTGGGAAACCAGATCGACAATTTCCCGTTGCGGAAAACCCCGGTTGTCCCTTTCCGAACCCCCTTTTAATTCAAACTTGCCCTCTAACTCCTTGGGGTCCGGCGTGTTTTCGCCCGGGCGCAGGTCCGGTTTGTTAGGAACAAACCTTAATTCATACTCGCTAAAAAAGGCTCCTAAGAAAGCTATGAACAGGAATGCGGCCAGTACAATGACAGTTCTCTTTTTGCTCATGAAAATCACCTCATTTTAGGGTGACCCAAAGCGCCAAAACTTATTACATGCTCTCTTCCTCCCTGTAGTTTCCTCTTTCGATGCGCACCACCCAAAACAGCCCAATAAAAAAACGGGCGTAGTAGAACGCTATTCTACTGCGCCCAAATGTATTAAGAAAACCCGAACTTCCTAAAGGCGGGCAGTTTTAGGTCATGCCCAGGACTAAATTCAGCAACCTTCTTTGCAATGGGCAACTTCCCTGAGCATCCAATGCCTTGTAAACAAATTTATCCCCCCTCCTTGTTGGCCTAAGTACATCACACACTATTAACTATATGTAAATTAACTTGACCATAGTCTTCAATTTTTAGCAAGCTGCAGTTCTATTCAAACAAAATTTGCAACAACAGTTTTTTCAGTTGGATAAATTCTTCGCTTACCAAGACATGGCGCTTCCGGGGTCGCGGAAGAGCGACCGTCAAAGAATATTTCACCTTAGCCGGACAAGCACTCAAAACATAAATCCGGTCGGAGAGAAACAAGGCCTCTTCAATATCATGCGTAATAAAGAGAATCGTGGGATGATATTTACTCCAGATTGACATGAGCCATTCATGCATTTCGCTTTTGGTATAGGCGTCCAAAGCGCCGAAAGGCTCATCCAAGAGGAGGATTTCTTTATTGGCAAGCATCGTCCGTAAAAAAGCCGCCCTTTGCCGCATCCCGCCGGACAAGACATGGGGGTACCTGTCTTCATAAGCCGCCAGATTAAACTCCGCCAACAGGGTACGGGCTTTTTCCCGGGCTTTTTTCCGGGGAATCCCTTGAATTTCCATCCCTAAAATACAGTTCTCTAAAATAGTTCGCCAAGGAAATAATAAATCCTTCTGCAACATGTAAGATACATGTCCTCTTTCTCCGGTAATATCCTTCCCTTCCAAGAGGATGGCTCCCCGGTCCGGCTTTTCCAGGCCGCTGATCAGGTTAAACAAGGTGGTTTTCCCACAGCCACTCGGGCCTAAAATGCTGACAAATTCACCCCGCTTTACCTGCAGGGAAATATCGTCAAGGGTGGGCAGTACCGTCGGTGTTTCCGGCATTGCCCCTTCATCAGTTCTTTCAGCCGTTTTTGTATTGAGGTAATATGTTTTGGTAAGATTATGAATTTCCAGCATTTAGGACCTTCCTCCCCTTCCAGCTTGCAAATTGAAGAGCCCCCTTTTTCCGCCTAAAAAACGGCTTGCCTGCAGTAAAGCGCGCTGCCTACGCGCTGTTAGTATCCGCGCTATCAGCCCTGTCCGGGTAAAAACCTGTTGGTAAAGGCCTTGTTGGTGTCAACTTCTTTTTGCAGCAGCTTCTTTTCCAGCATCCAGGCGGCATAATTTGCCCATACTTTTCCATCCTGCCAGCCCCAGTAGGGCGCATCGGCCTTATACTGGTCTTTAAGCCATTTCTGACTGGCGATTACTAACTCCCGGTCCAGTTCCGGAGCCGCCTTCAACAGGATTTCCGCCGACCCTTCCGGATCATTGATGCAATCCTGGTAACCTTTACCGGTTGCCGCCAAGAACTTCCACACCAGGTCGGGTTTTTCCGCAATCATCTTTTCGCTGGTGATTAAAACCGGGGTGTAGTAATCAAAAGCCGGTTCAACCTCATTTAACATAATCACATTCAGGGGCACACCCTCAAGCTCGGCCCGAATACCTTCCCACCCCTGGTAAATCCAGTAGAAATCCACTTCTTTCCCGAGCACGGTCAGAAAATCCACATAGCCGGTGTCGATGTATTTAATGGTCTCCGGATTGCCGCCGTCTTTGGTGACAATCGCATCAATAACGGCCTTTTCCGCTTCCGAGCCCCAGTAAGCATACCGTTTTCCTTCCAAATCACGGGGTCTGGTGATGTTCGCTTCCTTCAACGAGGCCAAACCCGAAGTGTTATGTTGGATAATGGCGGCAATCGATACCAAGGGGATCTCCGCAGCCCGGGCATAGGTGACGTTTTCCTGGAAGCTGACACCAAAATCGGCTGTCCCGGCCGCCACCATTTGGTCCGGCGCCACCTCCCCCGCCTGCAGGATTTCTACATCCAAGCCCTGCTCCCGGTAATAACCTTTATCAAGGGCCACATACAAGCCGGTATGATTGGTATTGGGCGTCCAGTCCAAAATCACCTTTACTTGCGGCAAGGGCCGTACTTTTTGCGCTTGTTCACCCGTCGGGTCTTCCTGCCGGCCACAGCCCGCCAAAGTCAGCAGAGTCAAAAGCAGGATTAAGCCGATGCTGATGATTTTTTTACTCGTGTTTCTACTTAAAATTTTTCGTTTCACTTTCACCACTCCTTAGTAATATTTTTCCCATTATTTCTGGTAATACCAGGGCATCACGATTCTTGCCACCAGATTAACCAGGCCAAAAAAGGCCAGGCTCAGGACGGTGATGACGACAATGGAGCCAAAAACCTGGGCCGTCTGAAAGGAATTCATCGACCGGGTCATGTAAACCCCAAGCCCCTGGGAAGCCCCCAGCCACTCGCCGATGACCGCGCCCATGACGCTATAGGTCACGGCAATCTTCAAGCCAGCGAAAAAGGAGGGTAAAGCACCCGGGAAGCTGACTTTTTCTAAGATTTGCCGGCGGGAAGCCCCCATGGCCTGAAGCAATTTGATAATATCCTGGTCCACCGCCGCGAAGCCTTCCACCAGGCTGACCGTGATGGGAAAGAAGCAAACCAGGGTCACCACCAGCAATTTGGGCAAGATCCCATAACCAAACCAGATAATAAATAAAGGGGCAACCGCCATGATCGGAATGGTCTGGGAAATCACGACAAGAGGATATAAAGCCTGTTTGACCAGGGGGAAAATTCCCATGAAAACCGCCAGCACTATCCCCAGTGCCACTGCCAGCAAAAAGCCCAGGACCACCTCCCGCACCGTCTGCAGGCTATGTTCCCATAATAACGCGGAAGTATCAATAATCGACTTGATAATACTGCTCGGTGCCGGAAGAATATACTCAGGAACGATCCCCAGCTTTACGACAATTTCCCAGACGCACAGCAAGAAAAGCATAAACGCTGCTGTTGCCCAATATTTTCTCATGATCACCGGCATCGCTGTTTCCCTCCTTTTCTTCGCTTCATCCCGGCCCTGACTGCTGCTACCAACACTGCTCCTCAGAACACAAAAACCGCCTCCCGGAAAAGGTAGGCGGCTGCATCTTCATTCATACGCTCTTCCTCCCTCCGCTGGTATTATCCAGATCAGGTTAAGGGTCGGCATACACAATGCCCTCTCAGCCAGTAACTCTAGCTCCCCTGTCTAAGCTTCTCCCATCAACCTTCGATTTTAATTATTAACAAGCTTATCACATCAAAAATGCCCTGTCAACGGGGCTTTACACCGTTAATTACCCCAATTATCAAAAAAACTGCCACCACTTTCTTTGATAAAACGGCGAAGCCCCCGCGGCAGCCTTTTGTCCAAAACTGCTGTTTAAAGGCAGTAGCTCCAGGATCTCTTCCTCCCCGAGAAATTTTCTGGTTAGAGCGGTAATACTGGGCAATAATAAGGCCACTTCCCCCGCATAATCAATAATCAGCAGGTAATAAGGCTTGGGGTCGCCTTCTCTTTGGGCCGCAAAAAGAAAGGCTTTTTGCACCCCTTTCTTCTTACGGAAAAACTTGCGCAGGGCGTTGAGCATTGCTTCCGGGCATCCATCCGGCGGGGTCAGTAAAATCTTTCGATCATGCTGGGCAAAAAGCTCAGCTCTGACTTTTGAAAAGCACTGCATAATCTCGGGAGTGAGGACGAAGTTTTGACCATATGGATTAATGGCAAAACCACTGATTTCATCTCCTTCCTGGAAGACCAGCCCTTTTAAATCATCATAACCGGCAATGACGGTTTGTTCGGACTGTTTTGACCATTTCCGCAATTCATCCCAGTCGGTAAATGCGATAAAAAAAGCTTCGTTCCGGTCATTAATCAGGGTTTTAAAATGGAGCGTGGACCCCGGACACAAAACACCGTTTTCTATCTTCCCTTCCAGGATAACGGGCACCAAAAACTCAGCCTGGATGATTTCGTTAATCAGCAGGATTTCGTTCTGCTTCGTTTTTTCCAGGATAAACTTGTTCATGATGTCCACTAACCTGGGATTGCTTACCGGACGGTTTTCATTAAAAATCAAGTTCTCACCCCGCTATTTCTTTGGCTTCGTCCACTATGGCCGCAACATAACGGGCGGTCGTCACCAAATCGTCGATTTTAATAAACTCTTCTTTGGTATGGACCTTGCTCATTCCAATCGCCAAATTCACCGTTTTGATGCCCCGGTGATTAAAATAATTGGCGTCACTGCCGCCGCCCGAGGTAATTACCTGGGGCTGCAGACCAAGATTGCATGCTGCCTGTTTCGCCAACTGCACCACCGTCTCGTTTTCATCAAGACGGAAGGTCGGATAGCGCCGTTCGATTTTTGTTTCCAAACGGGCCCCCATGGCTCGGCAAGCTTCCTGCAAACAGTTCAGCATATGAGTGATTTGTTGCTGGAGCTTTTCTTCGTTCAAACTACGCGCTTCGCCCTTAATCTTAACCTTATCACAAACAATGTTCGTAGCCAGCCCTCCTTTAATTACGCCTATATTCGCGGTGGTCTCTTCATCAATCCGCAATAAATTCATATTGTTAATGGCTCTGGCGGCCACCTGAATGGCACTGACTCCTTCCTCGGGATTGATTCCGGCATGACTGGCCTTGCCATAAATCGTAGCATAAATATCATCGTGAGCCGGAGCTTGGCAAATGATGGCTCCCGGCTCGCCGTCCGCATCCAAAACAAAGCCCATCTTGGCTTGCACCAAACTGTAGTCTAAATAACGCGAGCCCCATAAGCCGGTTTCTTCGCCAATCGTGAACAGGAATTCCACATCACCGTGGGGCCGGTTTTCCTCTTTCAGATGACGGATTAGTTCCACCAAAGCGGCAATACCGGCCTTGTCATCACCGCCTAAAACGGTGGAGCCGCTGCTGAAAATTGCTCCGTCCCTAATCTGAGGCTCTACCCCTTCCCCGGGAGCAACCGTATCCATATGTGCTGAAAACAGAATTACCGGAGCACTGGCCACATTCCCTTTCAATCTTGCCAGGATGTTTCCTGCATCTGAGCCGACAACTTGTCCCACTTGTTCATCTACTACTACCTCCAACCCAAGTTCCTGCAACAAAGCTTGCAGATAAGCAGCGAACTTTCCTTCTTTCTTACTTGGGCTGTCGATCTTTACCATTTCAACAAATTCATTAACAAGTCGGTCCTGCCTAATCATAAAATTAAAACCCCCTAAAAGCAGTTGTTTAATTTTGTACATATTCCATCACTATATATTACTATATCACTTAAGTAGCTTTTTTTCCTGCATTGTTTTCCTTATTCTTCTAGCAGTTTTTCTGTCCCTTTTATTACAAATTTTACTTGACACAAATCTTGCCGGCCGCATATAATAAATATAATTTTAAACTGGAAAAAGTGATGCGGAAGAAAAGTAACCTAAAGGATCCCTCCAGGGAGAGAATGTCAGCGACTGGAAGCATTCTCAGGCGAGAATTTAGGCGAAGTTCCCTTCCAAACTGTTCGGGTGAGCAACAGAAATGTTAGTAGTCCGAACCGGAAACTTCCACCGTTAAAAGGAAGGGGGTATCGGCTGGTCCTGTACCCTGGGCTTGAGCGGGTAAACCTAAAGCAGAGCTAACCAGGCTGTTTCTATATCTATTCGCAGCAGAAGGCGCTTTTGATGGTTTGCCAAGCAGGGTGGTAACGCGGAAGTAAACCTTTCGTCCCTATCGGGATGAAAGGTTTTTTTATTTCCCAAACTACACAAGAATCAACCAGAAAGAAGCAAAATATAACAGACAACTTTTTTGGGAAAAGCAACAATAAAGGCGCCGCCGGAAAAAGACGCAAACGAGCATCAGGAAAGAAGCTGGTTTATATAAAAAGGAGGTAATGAAAATGATTGTGGTCATGAAGAAAAATGCTTGCAAAGAAGAGATCAACAGAGTTTCGGCACAATTACAGGAGGCCGGTTTCCATTGTCACTTGGTGGTGGGAACCGAAAAAACCATCATCGGAGCGGTGGGCGACAAGTCAAGGCTCTTGAATATCCCCCTCGAAGCCCTGCCTTGCGTGGAAAAAGTAATCCCCATTCTTGCTCCCTACAAATTGGCCAGCCGGGAATTTCAACCGGAAGACACCCTGATTCAAATAGGTCCTGTCACCCTGGGCGGCTCGGAACTGCACGTTATGGCCGGTCCCTGCGCCGTCGAGAGTGAAGAACAAATTCTCCTCACCGCGCAAATCGTGAAAGAAGCCGGGGCCACCATCCTCCGGGGCGGCGCCTTTAAACCGCGCACTTCCCCCTACTCTTTTCAGGGTTTAGGTGAAGAAGGCTTGCGGTATCTTGCTTTAGCCCGGGAAAAAACCGGTTTGCCGGTGGTCACCGAGGCCATTGACTCGGCCAGTGTGGATCTGGTCGCCTATTATGCCGACATCATTCAAATCGGCGCCCGGAATATGCAGAATTACGCCCTCTTAAAAAAAGTCGCCAAAACCGGCAAACCAATCCTGTTAAAACGCGGCCTTTCCGCCACAATCGAGGAATGGATTTTGGCTGCCGAATACATCATCACGGCCGGCAACTCCCAGGTCATCTTATGCGAAAGAGGCATCCGGACTTTCGAGACCTGCACCCGAAACACCCTGGACCTTTCGGCCGTCCCGATTATCAAACATTTGTCCCACCTGCCCATTATCGTCGATCCCAGCCACGGCACCGGAAAATGGCGCTGGGTCACTTCCATGGCGCAAGCCGCGGTGGCCGCCGGCGCGGACGGACTCATGATCGAAGTCCATCCTTCTCCCGAAGATGCCCTTTCCGACGGAGCCCAGTCCCTTAATCCCGCAAATTTCCGTCAGCTCATGGAAAACCTAAGGAACATCGCACGGTATACCGGCAAAAAGCTCCGTCCCAATGATTCCAGGCACCTCAGTTGCCCCGAACACACCAAGCTGCCCCCTACCGAAGAAGGCTACCGGCCCAAAGAAGGCGTGATGTAAACCGATGAAGCAAACCCTCGCCTATCTCGGGCCGGAAGGGACCTACACCCATGAGGCCGCGCTCTGTTTGGTCAAAGGCAGAAATGGATCACCTGAAGCTGCGCAACCTTGGGCGCAAGGCATCAGCCAACTGGTTCCCTTTCCGTCGATTTCCGACATCCTGGAAGCAGTAGCCGACGGCAGTGTGGCTTTAGGGGTCGTTCCTGCCGAAAATTCCATTGAAGGCACAGTGAATCTTACTCTGGATATGCTGGCTCAGGATTTGGCATTGTATATCCAAAGTGAGCTCATCCTGAACATTAACCACCACCTGCTGGGCTTTACGGCCGGGCTGGACAAAATTCATACCGTTATGTCCCATTACCAGGCACTGGCTCAATGCCGGCAGTTCCTCAAGAAGCAGCTTCCCCATGCCAGCGTGGTAACAAAAGAAAGCACGGCCGAAGCCGTGCATCTACTCACAGAGCAAAAGCAGGCGGGTACCGCCGCAATTGGTTCTTATGCGGCTCATCTCCGTTACCAGGTCCCGATTATTGCGCCGGATATTGGAGACTATCCGCATAACCAAACCAGTTTTCTGGTCATCGGCCCCCAAGTGCTTCCTTCTTATCCCGGAGTTTCTTCCGCTCCTGAAGAAACGACCAATACTAAAGTGGCTCCGAAGGCATGGAGCACAAAGACAGTCCGTGCTCAGGAAGATGCGGGCTTTAAGACAGCTTCCGTTCCCTGGAAAACCACTTTCGTTGTTTTCCCGCACGGCAACCAGCCGGGGGAATTGTATAAAATCCTTGCCGTCTTCGCCCAATACCAGATCAACCTTTCGAAAATTATATCGCGCCCCAATAAAAGGCGCCTGGGTAACTATTTTTTCTGGCTGGACTGTGAACTGGCGCCCGATCACCCCGATTATGCGGCCATCCTTAATGCTTTAGGAAAGGAATCCTTATCTTACAAAAACCTGGGCTCATACCCAGTCTATCACAGCCCTAAAAAAAAGATGTGAGTGCCTAAAATGGTCACTCACATCCCCCAACCAAACCGAAAATGGAGTTTTTGAGCACGTAACGATCTACCTTGGACTGATATGGATCCCTTCATACCCAACTATGATCTTTCGACCATAATCAGGCACTTCACAACCCATACCAATCGGTCGTTCGACCATACAAGATACCTAAACGACCTTATGCAATCTCTCGACTGCATAAGATCGTATGCAGTTTTCCGCAAAATGCTATCAGCACCCTGCATGATCTTAGCTCGACCCTATATGACAGGTTGGGTTCATATTGTAATCAAAGGTCTGAAAACACATCGACTACAATACGAGCTTTCCCAGCCATATAGAATCTTCCCTCCGGCTGCATACAAGCTATTACAACCTGTAGGCAACCTTTGGCCGACCCATATATACCTCCGTGGGAAGCATAGATGAGTCTGGGCTCAACCGTTACGCACCCGCATCTATAATTTAACCAGCCTCCTCTTTTTATATACATCCCTTTAAACATATTTTTTCTTTTTTAGGCCAAAAAATGGGTAAAAACCACCATGGCTACCATGCCCACCAAAACGGTGTAGAACAAGTTTTTGGTGCGCCAGGCCACCAGCAAAGCCGGCAGCGCCGCCCAAAGCGCGGGATTGTCTGCCGAAAGGGCCAGCTTGTTCTCCTGCAGCAAAAGCTCCGGCGCCAGAAGCGCAGCCAACACGGCCACCGGAATATAGCCCAGCCAGCTTAAAACCAGCGGAGGAATTTTAACCTGGGACAAAACCACCAAAGGAAGCACCCGGGGCAGATACGTCACGAGCATCATCCCTATAATGAGGACGAGGACTTTACTTTCCATTTTTCCAAAATCACCCCTATGGTCGCTGTTAAAACAGCGGCTAAAATAATATTCCATTTCCCGGGCAAAAGATAGACCAACCCGATGGATAGTGCCCCGGCAAGGAGTGCGAGGACAACTTCCCTTTGAGCTTTAATCTGCATCAGCAATAAGCCAATAAACATCGCTGGGAGCGCAAAATGCAGGCCGAAGCTTTGCGGATCCGGCACCAGGTTCCCGACAACCGCGCCGATGACCGTGCTAAAGACCCAAAAAAACTGGGCCGTAAAATGCAAGGCCAGGAAAAAATCCGCGCTGCGCGGTCTGTTTTTCACTTCGGCCATGTCCACCGCAAAAGCCTCGTCGGTCACCCCGATCCCCAACAGGAACAAGGTTTTTGGGGAAAAGCCTTTAAAGTACGGGCCTAATGCCGCGCTCATCAAAATATGCCGTGCGTTCACCAAAAAAGTGGTAAAGACAATGGCGGCCACCGATACCCCTGCCGCCAACATCCCTACGGCGATAAACTGGGCCGAACCGGCAAACACCAAAAGCGACATGAAAAACACTTCCCACCTGGTCAGCCCCTCCTGCGCGGCTAAAACCCCAAAGGCCATCCCAATGGGAAAATAGCCGAAAATTATCGGGACAGCCGCTTTCAACCCGTCTATGATTTCTTGGCGCTTGCTTTTAGTTTCTTTATGCTCGCTTTGCGTTTCCTTTTGCTTGGGCTGTGTTTCTTTTTCTTTGCTTCCCCTTTCGATTTCTATGTTCTGTATTTCTTTTTCTTTGTCCTGATACTCTTTTTGCCGTATCTTTGCTTGCATCGCCCTCTTCCTTTCCCATTCCGCCGGCGCCGGCAATCAGCGCACATAACAATGTTGCTTCGACCCTTGGAGCATCGACGAAAGAAAAAGCCTGCTTTGGAAATGTCCGCAAGCAGGCTGATTCCTCTTTGCTTATCCTGGAAATCCTACTTTTTCCCTTGCTTCGCCCAACTGTCTTTCAGGGATACAATCCGGTTAAACACCAGCCGGTCGGCAGTAGAATCCAAATCTACGCAAAAATACCCTTGCCGCATGAACTGGAACCGGTCACCTGGCTTGGCCCCCTGCACACTGGGCTCGATTAAACAATTGGTCAACCGCTCCAGGGAATCAGGATTCAAAATCATGTCTTCTTCCTGCTGCTCTCCGTTTTCGGCCTGATCGGACGCGTTGATGAACAGGTGATCATAGAGGCGCACTTCCGCCGGCACAGCATGCCGGGCCGAAACCCAGTGCAAGGTGCCTTTGACCTTCCGCCCGCTCTGGTCCAAACCGCTCCGGGTCTGGGGGTCATAGGTGCAGTGCAACTCCACGACTTCACCGGTTTTTTCGTCCTTGACGACCCTTTCACACTTGATGATGTAAGCGTGTTTTAAGCGTACTTCTTTCCCCGGGGATAAACGAAAATACTTTTTCGGAGGATCCTCCATAAAGTCTTCCTGCTCAATGTATATTTCCCGGGAAAACAGCAGGGTGCGGCTGCCCAATTCCGGGTTCTGCGGATTATTCTCCGCCGGCAGCTCTTCCACCTGCCCTTCCGGATAGTTATCAATAATCACTTTCAGCGGACGCAACACGGCCATGACCCGGGGAGCGGTAAGGTTTAACTCCTCCCGGATACAATGTTCCAACAAGGAAATGTCCACGGTACTGTTGGCTTTGGCTACCCCAATGCGCTCACAGAAATCCCGGATAGAGGACGGGGTATACCCCCTTCTCCTGATCCCGGAAATGGTGGGCATCCGGGGGTCATCCCAGCCATCCACATAGCCCTTTTCCACCAGTTCACGCAGTTTACGTTTGCTCATCACCGTATTGGTGAGATTGAGCCGGGCAAACTCAATCTGGCGCGGTTTACAGCCCAAATCCAGGTTATTGATCACCCAGTCGTATAAAGGCCGGTGGTCTTCAAATTCCAGGGTGCAGATGGAATGGGTGATACCCTCCAGGGCGTCGGAAATCGGATGAGCAAAATCATACATCGGATAGACACACCAATTGTCCCCGGTCCGGTGGTGCGTGGCCCGTAAAATCCGGTACAGGACCGGATCCCGCATATTGAGATTAGGCGAGGCCATATCCATTTTGGCCCGCAAGGTGCGGGAACCGTCGGGAAATTCCCCGGCCCGCATCCGCCTGAACAAATCCAGATTTTCCTCCACCGAACGGTTGCGGTAAGGACTCTCCTTGCCCGGTTCGGTAAGGGTGCCCCGGTACTCCCTGATTTCTTCCGGGCTCAAATCACAAACATACGCTTTGCCGTCCTTGATTAATTGCTCGGCGCTCTCATACATTTTCTCGAAATAGTCCGAGGCATAGAACTTCCGGTCCTCCCAATCAAAACCCAGCCAGCGCACGTCCCTTTCGATGGATTCCACGTATTCCTGGTCTTCTTTACTGGGATTGGTGTCATCATAGCGCAGATTACAAAGACCGCCGTATTCCAAAGCCAACCCGAAATTCAGACAGATGGATTTGGCATGGCCGATGTGCAAATAGCCGTTGGGCTCGGGCGGAAAACGGGTATGAATCTTTTTGACTCTGTTTTCTTTTAAATCTTCATCAATAATATTTTGAATAAAATTTCTCGGTACAAACTCACTCACTATTTAAGCCCCCTCTGTATTCCAACGAAGAATTCATTCCCAAAATTAAAATATCATTTCTATTGTACCTTCAGTTTTCCGGTTTAGCAATATGAACCGCCCGGAAGTCAAAACCGAATCCCAGTGGAGAAACAAACAAATCCTGCACCACATCCCGTGCCGCGTATACTTTGGTAAACTGGTACAGAGGCAAGACCGGCCCCTCCTCCAGGAGAATGTTTTCGGCCTGGTGCAGCGCGGCGCTCCGCTCCTCCTCGCTTGCGGCGGAAGCAGCCTTTTCCAGCAACCGATCGTATTCGGGATTGGCCCAGCCCGTGGTATTATTGCCGCTTCCCCTCATAAAGGATTGCAAATAGGGCAGGGGATCGGCAAAATCGGCTGACCAGCCCATTAACGCGAGCTGGTAGTCCCGCTTGCTCATTCTTTCCCGCAATTCCGGCCAGGAAAGGGTAACAATCTGCAGCTTGAGGCCCAGCTTTTCCTGCCACTCCTGCCGGATCTTTTCGGCAAAGTACCGGTGCCCTTCCTGCTCACTGACCAAAAGTTCCGTTTCCGGGAAACCCTTGCCCTCGGAAAAGCCTGCCTCCGCAAGGAGAGCGCTTGCCTTTTTCTCATCCCCGGCAGGAACTTTCTTTTCACTATTCCGGTGGAAATCGCCTCCCTGGGCGCTTTCCGGCATTCCTTCCGGGATAATTCCCCCGGCCGGCTTTTGGCCGCCTTTCAGATACTCCCTGATCAGTTTTTCCCGGTCCAGGGAAAAAGACAGGGCCTGCCGCACCTTCACATCATTAAAGGGTGGCTTTGCGGTATTAAACTGGTAGTAATATGTGGTGAGGAGGGGCGCGCTTTTTAGTTCACCCGCCGCCAAACCCTTCTCCACCCGGTCAAAGGGCACATCCCCGGTTAAATCCAACTTCCCTTCTTCAAACATGGCCCAGCCATCCCTTCTTTCGCTGGGTAAAAACCAGGTCATCCTTGCAAGCTTCACCTTGTCTTTTTCCCAATACTGTTCATTTTTCACCAGCTCGTACCGGTCGCCCGCAACTTCTTCGGATATTTTAAAAGGCCCGTTACCTATAAGCTTTGCGGCTTGAAAAAAGGTCCCCTCCTGATCATTTATGGCTTCCGGCGGAAGAGGATAAAACACCGGATGCACCAGTTTGGAGAGGAAAACCGGATTGTTTTTTTCCAGTTCCACCACCAAAGTGCGTTCATCGGTAGCTTTAATCCCGACCTCTTCCAAGGACGCCTTTTTGCCGCCATAGTTTTCATCCTGCAAGCGGTGGTAGTTTTCCGCATTTTTGATGTCATAAAGGAGATACGCCACCGGCGAGTTATTCCCGGGGGTCAAATTCCTTTTCCACGCGGCTTCAAAATCAAAAGCGGTAAGCTTGGAACCATTACTCCAGTTGGCATCCCGCAAAGTAAAGACATATTTTTTCCCGTCCTCACTGATCTGCCAGTCTTCCGCTAAAGCTTTCCCCAGAGAACCATCCGCCTCCAGACGCACCAGCCCTTCCCAAAGGCTCGTCACCAGCTGATAACCCGCCTCATCCCGCAAAAAGGCCGGGTCCACAGAAAGGGGAGTTGCCGGCAGCAGGTAATTGACGTGTTGCCTTAATGGTTCGTTGGGCAGATTTTCCTTGTTACATCCGGCATAAAACACAGCTAAAACCAATAAAGAAGCCAGGATGAAAAAGCTCCTTTTTTTCGTCACCCTTCGCACTTTCAAAAAACCTCCCCTTATTGTATACTAATATTGTTTCTAAGCTGTCCAGGCTAAAAAATAAAACCGGTATTCACCATATTAGGATGAAGCAAAAAACACTTTGTTATGATGAACGAGGAGTGTAAAGCAAAATGACGGATACTTCGTTGCGGAACAAGGTTTTCAATTACATTAAATCGCAAATCCTCAATGGCCAATTAAAACACGGCGATGCGATCATTGAATCCAAAATGGCCGAAGAATTAGGGGTAAGCCGCACCCCGATCAGGGAAGCGATTCAATTACTGGAAATGGAGGGACTGGTGGAAAGCACCCCAAATAAAGGGATTGTCATTTTGGGCATCTCGGCCCAGGATGTCCAGGATATTTATGCCATTCGTTGCCTGGTGGAAGGGCTGGCTGCCCGGTGGGCAACCGGCCGTCTGACTTCGGCCCAAATCAAGGAATTGAAAAAAACCCTTGACTTGATGGAGTTCTATGCCAACAAGGATGATATGAATGAACTGACGGAACTGGATAACCATTTCCATCAACTGATTTACAAAGCATCCGGCAGCAGGATTTTAAAGCAAACCCTCGGCACCCTTCACCAGTTCGTGCAGCTTGCCCGGCTGGAATCCCTAATGGTACCCCACCGGCTGGAAGATACCCTCCATGAACACCGGGCCATCCTTTCCGCTTTTCTGGAAAAAGACCCTACCAAAGCCGAAAAAGCCATGTCCGACCATGTTCAGAAAGCATCCCAAAACATCATCCATGCCCACCGGGAAAGCCTTTCTAAGTAAATCTTTCCCGGTAAAACGGGACTACAACGATACTAATTATCAGGAATAATATCTCATTTTGGATAACGCTTCCCCGCTCTTACGGACTGATGCCACGCGCCGGTCCTTTTTTATTTGTTTATCTTCCGTGAGCCCGGTTTAACCAAGGGTAGCCCTTCTTTACAAAGCGGGCATTCTTCCGGTAAATAGGACACTACTTCCATCGCCAGAGCGCTATACACGGGATAGCCCAACTCAACCTTGCCGTTGCTTCGATCCACTAAAGAAGCCACGGCCACAACCTCGCCGCCCTGTCCTTTCACCACTTCAATGGCTTCCTTCACCGAGCCGCCGGTGGTAATCACGTCTTCTACCACCAGGACCTTGGCCCCTTTCTTAATGCTGAAACCGCGACGCAAGGTCATTACACCTTCTTCTCTTTCCGTAAAAAGAGCCGGCGTGCCTAATTGACGGGCCATTTCATAAGCAAGGGTCACCCCGCCCAAGGCCGGTCCAATGACCAGCTCAATGGCCTCGCGCTCCGGTATTTTATTAATCAACTGCCCGCACAAGCAGGCCGCAACATCCGGATATTGCAAGACAAGGGCACACTGCAAATAGCGGTTGCTGTGCCTTCCGGAGGTCAACAGGAAATGTCCCTCTTTTAAAGCATCACATTGCTTGAACAGTTCCAAAATCTGCTCCGGCGACAATTCTCCCTGCCCTTCTTCCTTCCCGGTCTTAAAAAGGTTCAGTAACAAACTATCTTGCCATCCTTTTTGGGGACTCATGCTAACGCCTCCTCAATTTCATCTAACACCTTCAAGGCCGCTTCCCGCGGATCGGCCGCCGCCGTAATCGGGCGTCCGACCACCAGATAATCCGCGCCCAGCTTGACCGCCTCCTTAGGCGTTGTAATCCGTTTCTGGTCGTTGGCCGCCGCCCAGACCGGGCGCACACCGGGACAGATAATCTTGAAATCAGGACGGCAATGGGCCCGAATCAGGCTGATTTCCCGTGGAGAAGCCACCACCCCGTCCAGGCCACATTCTTCCGCCAAACGGGCATAATTCACCACGGTTTTTTCGATTCCCTCCAAACCGACCTCCCGTAAACCGGCCTCGTCAAAGCTGGTCAAGACCGTTACGGCAATCACCAGGGGCGCGGCACTCCCTGATTCCTTCGTCTTTTCGCGGGCTGTTTGCGCCGCCTGCTCCATCATCCGGCGGCCTCCGCCGGCATGCACATTAAAAATCGTGGCTCCTTGCTCCACTGCCTGGGCCGAAGCCCGGGCCACCGTATTGGGGATATCATGAAACTTTAAGTCCAAAAAGACCTTTTTGCCCATCTCCCGGAGCCTGGCAACGGCCTCTCCCCTGCTGGCCAGGTACAATTCCAGACCAACCTTAAAATATTCCACCTCCGGTAAGAGTTGCACCAATTGTTCTGCCTCGGCCCAGCCCGCATAATCCAGGGCCACTATCAGCCTATCCGTGGGTTTTTGTTCAGCTGTCCGCATTGCGCCAAGCCACCCCTCTCAATTCACCAATGTTTTTTACGCCCTTTTCCTCGCAATACTTTTTGATTCCTGTGATGACATCCACGCAACAACGGGGATTAACAAACTGTCCGGTGCCTATCGCGACCGCCGTGGCCCCGGCCATAATGAATTCCAAAGCATCTTCCCCCGTGAGGATGCCCCCCATGCCCACCAGCGGGATTTTTACTTTCCGAGCCACCTGCCAGACCATCCGCAGGGCGATGGGCTTCACCGCCGGGCCGGACAGCCCGCCGGTAACATTAGCAAGCGCCGGTCGTTTTTGCTTTATATCAATGGCCATCCCCAGCAGTGTATTAATCAGGGAAAGGGCATCCGCTCCCGCCTCTTCCACCGCTTGGGCCATTTCCACAATATCGGTAACATTGGGCGAAAGCTTGGCGATTACCGGCAGTCCGGTACTCGCTTTCACCACTCTGATGACCTCCGCCGCAGTGTCCGGATGACTGCCGAAAGCCATCCCGCCTTCCTTCACATTGGGGCAGGAAATATTCACCTCCAGCGCCTTCACCACCGGACATTTGCTCAACCTGGCCGCGACTTCGCCGTACTCGGCATAGGTATTCCCGGCAATATTCACAATGACCGGCACGTCATAGCGGCTTAAAGGCGGTAAATAAGTCCTGATAACCTCCTCCACCCCCGGGTTTTCCAAGCCAATGGCATTCAAGAGCCCGGCAGGTGTTTCCACCAGACGGGGACCAGGATTGCCTTGCCGCGGCTCCAGCGTGACCCCTTTGACTACGAGGGCGCCAAGCTCGGCGGGGGAAAAGAAATCCTCATAGGCTTCGCCAAAAGCAAAGGTGCCTGATGCGGTCATCACCGGGTTTTTTAGTTTCAATCCGCCCAGTTCAACCGTTAAATCCACTTTATTCTCCATCCCAGCGCACCTCCTCCGCCCAAAAAACCGGCCCGTCCTGGCACACCTTGAGCCTTTTTTCCGCTGCGAGCGAACCGGCGGAAGTCTCAGCAGCCGCATGGGAATTCGGCGCATCTTGGTGCCGTACCCGGTGAACGGGGTTACCGGTGCCCTCGGCTCCAGCCCCGCCATCTCCGGGCCCTTTCTCACAGGTACAGCCCAGGCACGCGCCTACCCCACAGGCCATAACCGCTTCCAAAGATACCTGGAGGGGAATCCCCCTGGCCTGCGCCAAACGGTGCACTGCCGCCAACATAGGTCGTGGCCCGCAGGCATAGAGACGATCGAAAGGCTCTTGCTCCAGCCATTCTTCCAACAAACCGGTCACCAATCCCTGCCTTCCGGCGCTGCCGTCTTCTGTCGCCACCAGATAAGGGAACCCGCACGCAACCTCTACTCCGGAGTCCCCAGAGGGAAATTGGTCCGCCAGCGGAGGCAGCAACTCCTTGGTCCGGGCGCCCCAAAAACCCTGCACCTGATTGTGCCGGGCAAGCATCCGGCCTAAAAAGACCAATGGGGCGATGCCCATGCCGCCACCCACCAAACCGATCCGCTTGCCGCTGATTTCCGTATCAAAGCCCCGTCCTAATGGCCCCATTACATCCACCTGTGCTCCCGCTTGGAGTTTACTTAATAGCTGAGTACCTTTCCCAACCACCTGATAGCAGAAGGAGAGCAATCCTTTTTGCGCTTCGGCCTGAAAAATGCTCAGCGGCCGCCGCAACAAGGGATCCAGGGTGTTCCCGCAACGCAGGTGGGCAAACTGCCCCGGTCTGGCCTCCGCCGCGATTTCCGGACAGCTTAAGGTCAAAAGGAAGATATTGCCCCCGGTATTCCATTGACCGACCACCGATGCATGAGGTACATGATACTTCACAACGAAACTCCTCTCTTTTCTCTCTTATTCTTTGAGTATTCTTTGAGCAGTACGCTCCTCGAGCTTAAGCTTACCCCTCTTTCGTTTGCTGCGCTTCCGCTCTGCAAAAACTCCTTTCTCTTTGGGAAAGCTCCTTCATGCCCAATAGGGCTTTGCTTGCGTTATTGCTCCGTTACTGCTTTTACTGCTCCGTCAGATAATCCTGTAAGGCTTTGACCGTGGTCTGCCCGGTTTGGCTCATCATCCGGATGGCGCTTAACAGACCCTCGGCCGTATCAAGGGAAGTCAAACAGGGAATGTTGAACTCTACGGCCGCCCGCCGCATTTGAAAGCCGTCCCGCATCGGTTGTTTCCCCTTGGTCAGGCTGTTGATGACAAAGCCGATTTTGCCGCTGCGAATTAAATCCACCACGTGGGGATTGCCCTCTTGGAGTTTCGCCACTTCGCGCACCGGCACATTATGCTCCCTTAAGAAAGCGGCGGTACCCTTGGTGGCCCAAATCACAAAGCCTAATTCCGCAAAGCTCCGCAAGAGCGGCAAGGCTTCCTCCTTGCTTTTATCGGCAATCGTTGCCAATAACTCCCCACTGTGCGGAATTTGATAACCCGCTCCGGCAAAAGCCTTATGCAAAGCTAAGGAGAAATTGTCGGCCAAGCCCATGACCTCGCCGGTGGACTTCATTTCCGGCCCTAAGGAAGGCTCCACATTGGCCAGTTTATTAAAGGAGAATACCGGCATTTTAATGGCCGTTAACGCTTTTTCCGGCCAGTAGCCCCCGGCATAACCCATTTCCGCCAAAGTCTCGCCCAGCATAATCCGGGTGGCCAGTTTGACCAGGGGGATCCCCGTGACCTTGCTTAAAAACGGCACGGTGCGACTGGCCCGGGGATTTACTTCAATGACGTAAACCTGGTTGTCTTTGATGACAAACTGGATATTTAAAATCCCTTTCACCTGCAACTTCAAAGCAATTCTTTCCGTATAATCAATTATTACGGATTTTAACTCCGAAGACAAGGTTTGGGTCGGGTAAATGGCGATACTGTCCCCCGAATGAACCCCGGCCTTTTCCAAATGCTCCATAATCCCCGGGATCAAGACTTTTTCCCCGTCACAAACGGCGTCCACTTCCACTTCTTTCCCTAAAACATAGCGGTCGACCAAAACCGGGTGTTCCGGAGCAACCCGGACGGCCTCCTCCAGGTAACTTTCCAAATCCTCTTCCGAATAGACGATTTCCATGGCGCGTCCCCCTAAAACATAGGACGGCCTTACCAGCACCGGAAAGCCCAGTTCTTCGGCGATTTTTTTCGCTTCATTGCGGCTGCGGGCCATACTGCCCTGCGGCCGGGGAATCCCTAAATCCTCCAGCAGGGCGTCAAATTTTTCCCGGTCCTCGGCCCGGTCGATATCCTCCACACTGGTGCCTAAAATACGGATGCCCCTTTCCACCAAAGGTTTGGCCAGATTGATCGCGGTCTGCCCGCCAAACTGCACCACCACCCCCAGCGGTTTTTCCGCTTCCAATACATCCAGGACGTTTTCCAGCGTCAACGGCTCAAAATACAGCTTGTCGGAAGTATCCGGGTCCGTGCTGACCGTCTCCGGATTATTATTAATCACAATCGATTCCATTCCTTTCTCCTTAATGGCCCAGGAGGAATGGACCGAACAATAGTCAAATTCAATCCCCTGCCCAATCCTGATGGGGCCCGAACCCAAAACCACCACTTTCGTCCGTTCCGATGCCGGATTTAACTCGTCCGCTTCCCCATAGCAGGAATAATAGTAAGGGGTGGTGGCCTCCGTCTCCCCGGCACAGGTATCAACCATTCGGTAGACAGGGACTATGCCTAAGGCTTTCCTGGCCTGGCGTACTTCATCTTCGGTGCTGCCCCGCAAACGGGCAAGCTCCCGATCGCTTAAGCCGCACTTTTTCGCCCAAAGCCAATCTTCCCTGCTCCATTCCTTTTTCTCGCTAAGAAGCGTTTCGAGCTTCACCAAACCGGCGATCTGGTCCAGGAAGAATAAATCGATTCCGGTTAGTTGATGGATTTGTTCCATCGAAATTCCTTGCCGGAAACATTCCGCAATGACAAAAATCCTTTCATCATCAGCCGCTTGCAATTTCGCCAGCAGTTCCGACCAGGACAATTCTCGGAAATTCGGTGCCAGCAAACTGTTCAGGCTCATCTCCAGGGAATTAATCGCCTTCAGCAAGGCCGCCAAAAAAGTGCGCCCCAAGGCCATCACTTCACCGGTGGCCTTCATTTGGGAACCAAGGGTGCGTCTTGCCGTATTAAATTTATCAAAAGGCCACCGGGGTATCTTCACTACCACATAGTCCACCGCCGGTTCAAAACAAGCGGAGGTGGTGCCGGTCACACTGTTGGGTATCTCGTCCAGGGTATAACCAAGGGCGATTTTGGTCGTGACCTTGGCAATCGGGTAACCGGTCGCCTTGGAAGCTAAAGCGCTGGAACGGCTGACCCGGGGATTGACCTCAATCACATAATAGCGATCACTGTGGGGGTCCAACGCAAACTGCACATTGCAACCGCCGGCAATCTGCAAAGCCCTGATGATTTTAAGAGCGCTGTTCCGCAAAAGCTGGAAATCATGGTCCGAAAGGGTTTGGGTCGGAGCCACCACGATACTGTCTCCGGTATGAATCCCCACCGGATCAATATTTTCCATGGAACAGATGGTAATACAGTTATCATTGGCATCCCGCATCACTTCAAACTCAATTTCTTTCCAGCCGGCCACGCTCCGTTCAATCAAGAGCTGCTGGTTCATACTGTATTTCAAGCCGCGAGCGGCAATTTCCCTTAATTCTTCGGCATTGTTGGCCACTCCGCCCCCAGTGCCCCCCAGCGTGAAACCAGGGCGTACAATCACCGGATAACCAATTTGACGGGCAAAAGCCAACGCATCTTCCACGCTTTCCACAATGGCGCTTTCCGGTACCGGTTCCCCGATTCCCTTCATGGTCTCTTTGAACTTTTCCCGGTCTTCGGCTTTTTCAATGGCCTCCAAAGAAGTGCCCAGCAGGCTGACCCCTTCCCGCTCCAGAACCCCTCGTTTTGCCAAGGTCATGGCCATATTCAGCCCGACCTGCCCGCCCAGGGTGGCCAACAAACCTTGGGGCTTTTCCTTTTTGATAATCTCTTCCACCAGCTCCGGGGTAATGGGTTCCAAATAGACCCGGCCCGCCATGTGGGCATCCGTCATGATCGTTGCCGGATTCGAGTTGACCAAAACAACTTCGATGCCTTCTTCCTTCAAAGCTTGACAAGCCTGTGTCCCCGCATAATCAAATTCTGCCGCCTGTCCGATGACAATTGGACCGGAGCCAATGACCAAAACTTTCTGCAAACCCTCTTTCTTAGGCATCCTCTTTCCTCCCCTTCTGTCTTTGTGCCATTAGTCGCACAAACTCATGGAAAAACGCCGCCGTTTCCTGTGGCCCCGGATGGGCTTCCGGGTTAAATTGCACAGAAAAAGAACCGCTCGGTCTATGCCGTAAACCTTCCACTGTTTGATCATGCAGGTTCAAATGGGTTATCTCCACTTCTTCCGGAGTCAAGCTTTCCCGTTCCAAAACATAGCCATGGTTCTGCGCAGTAATCAATATTCGGTTGCTGTTTAAGTCTTTCACCGGATAATTGCCCCGGTGCCCGTGTTTTAAAGGAGAGACCTTTCCTCCTAAGACCATCCCCAAAAGAGAATGGCCCATACCCACGCCCATGATGGGCATTCCCTTCTCTAATAGCTCCTGCAGCACCGGCACCACAAAATCAAGCGCCCGCGGGTCCCCAGGACCGTTGGACAAGAACACGCCCCAGGGCTGTAAGGCCAAAATCTCCTCCGCCGTGGTGCGGTAGTTAACTAAAGCTACCTGGCAGCCTACCGCCCGCAAAGCATTCACCAGTCCTCTTTTCACGCCAAAATCCATCACCACGACCGGGTATCGGCCACCGGTCAGCACCTGTTTTCCCCGGGTCGTTACGGCTTCCACCAGTTGAGTGCCATTCCTCGGCTTTAACTGCCGGGCCTTCTCCCGTAATTTCTCCGCATCCTCTTCCGGGCTAATCAAACCCATCATCGTCCCGTGGTCCCGTAAATACTTGGTTAAGGTCCTGGTATCCACATCCTTGATCCCAACGACCTTCTGCTCCACCAGGTAGCTGTGTAAACTCTGGCTGGCGCGATAATTACTGGGGTAATGGGCTAATTCCTTGACCACAACGCCCTTGACGTGGGCATGGGGAGACTGGTCATCCAGCATATTAACCCCGTAATTACCGATCAAAGGATAGGTAAAAACTACAATTTGCCCGCAGCAGGTCGGGTCAGTAATGATTTCCTGGTAGCCGGTGATGCTGCTGTTAAAACAAAGCTCCCCACTGGCTTCACCTAAGAGTCCAATGGATTCCCCGGCAAAAATCGTTCCGTCTTGCAAACATAAATAGGCCTTCAATTTATATCCTCCTTCACCTTTCCGTCACGCATGACAATCTTTCCTTCCACCACCGTCAAGACCGGCCAACCCTGGAAAGACCGCCCGTTTACCGGGGTATTTTTCCCCAGCGAATAGAAGCTTTCCGCCTCCACCTTCTTATTCAAGTGCGGATCGATGACCGTCAAATCCGCATCAATACCAACGGCAAGATACCCTTTATCCAGATTCAAAACCTGGGCCGGACCGGTGGTCCAGCGGGCAATTAGTTCCATGGGCTTCATCTTTTCCTTGACCACCAGCGTATCCCACACGATCGGTACGGCCGTTTCCAGTCCGGCGATGCCGCTGGGCGCACGATGGTATTCCTGTTCTTTATCTTCCTGCGCCCAGGGGGCGTGATCGGAAGCAACACACTGGATCAGCCCTTCCCGCACGGCCGCCCGGATCGCCTGGACATCCTCTTTACTCCTTAAGGGAGGATTAACCTTGGTATTGGTGTCATAACCCTGAACCGCCTCATCGGTCAGCAATAAATGGTGCGGTGTGGCTTCGGCCGTAACCTTGATTCCCTGCTCCCGGGCAAAGCGCAGCAAAGCCACGCTCCCCGCCGTGCTGAGATGGGCCAGGTGCAAACGGCCGCCGGTCAATTGCGCCAGTAAAAGGTCCCGGGCCACCATCGCTTCCTCGGCCTGAGCGGGAATACCCCGGAGCCCCAGAACCGTAGCCCATGCGCCTTCGTGCATTAGCCCATCGGCGGACAGCCCCTTATCCTCGCAATGGGCAATCACGGGAATGCCAAAAATCTGCGTGTATTCCAGGGCACGCCGCATTACTTCACTGTTTTCCACCGGGTTCCCGTCATCGGAGACCGCCACCGCCCCTGCCTGGTAAAGGGCGCCCATCTCCGCAATTTCTTTCCCTTGCCGCCCTTTGGTGATGGCCCCGATGGGATAAACCCGCGCCAGCCCCGCATCCTTTGCCCGCTTTATGACGTATTCAATCACCGCCTCATTATCGGCACAAGGCAAGGTGTTGGGCATGGCACAAACCGCGGTAAAACCTCCGGCTACCGCGGCCAGGCATCCGGTACGAATCGTCTCGTGGACTTCATCCCCGGGCTCCCGTAAATGAACATGGGCATCGATAAAGCCTGGAGCCACAATCTTGCCGCTTACATCCACCAACTCTTCCCCATCGGCCTCCGGCTCAAGATGGGGCCCTAACTCCGTAATTTTGCCGCCGGCTACCCGGACATCCCATTCTTTTTCCAACCGGGTCTTCGGATCAAGCACCAGTCCACCTTTGAAAAGATATCTCATCGGCCCTATTCCTCCTTTTGTTCCAGCATTAAGTATAGCAAGGCCATCCGGACGGCCACCCCGTTGGTAACCTGCTCATTGATACAGGACTGCAGGCTGTCGGCCACTTCGCCCGCCATCTCCACACCCCGGTTTATCGGGCCCGGATGTAAGACCAGGCAGTCTTTTTTAGCCAGGGCCAGGCGTTGCTTGTTCAAACCGTAGCAACGGCTGTATTCACGGATGGAGGGGAAGTAACCGGCTTTTTGTCTTTCCAGTTGGATGCGCAGCATCATCACCACATCGGCCTCCGCCACCGCCTCGTCCATATCGTAGGTCACGTTGACGCCCGGCCTTTCCAGCCCCGGCGGCATCAAGGTCGGCGGTCCGCAAAAGGTGACTTCCGCGCCCATGGTCGTCAGACCGAATAAATTGGAACGGGCCACCCGGCTATGGAGAATATCCCCCACGATGGCTACCTTCAGCCCTTCAAAGCCCCCTAAACGCTCCTGTATGGTCATCATATCCAGTAAAGCCTGGGTGGGATGCTGGTGAAAGCCGTCGCCCGCATTGATTACCCTGGCCTTCAGGTATCCGCCCAGAACCTGCGGGGCACCGGCCATGCTGTGCCGGATCACGACGATATCCACACCCATCGCTTCCAAGGTTTTTCCCGTATCCTTTAAACTCTCTCCTTTGACCACACTGCTCACCGAAGTATTGATATTCACCAGATCGGCGCTCATGTATTTGGCGGCCAACTCAAAAGAAGTACGGGTCCGGGTGCTTGGTTCAAAAAACAACGTTACTACCGACTTGCCCCGTAAGGTGGGGACTTTTTTGATATCCCGCTTTAAAATCGTTTTCATCTCTTTGGCCGTCTGCAGGATCAGTCCGATTTGTTCCCGGTCCAACTGGTCCATCCCGATCAGGTCCTTGGCCTTGATTCTCATCTTCTTTGCCTCCCCTTTTTTTAATTGGGTGCCTATAAAAATACCTCCTGCCCATGAGCAGGAGGTATAGTATGCTTCCGTCTTAATCTATCATTATATACCCCTTATTAGTCTCACAGGACTAATTTCAAGGGAACTATACGTTTTTCAAGGAATGTTTGTTCACCGCTACAATTATATTATTAATCCGGCCATCCGTCAACATTTTTTACCGTTTTTCCCTTTGGGTTATGCCGGTTACTTTCATTTTAACCAACCGGCCAGCAAAATATCCAACCGCCCGGCTCTTTGCCGTAGATCGAACTGCCCCCGCTGCATTCCCGTTGAGAATAAAGGAGGATTCTGCATACTCACACTTGTATATTCAGAAAAATTAAGCTACACTTAAGCTATTATTACTTTTCGTCCAAATCACCACTGGTCAAAAAAATTATTACCACAAGATGGGTAATAATATTTATAGACGAAAATACGAAAAAACATTTATTAAAGAAAGAAGGATTTTGACCGATGACTCGCCAGATTAAAATCGTCACCGACAGCACCGCCGACTTACCGATGGAATTTCTTGAGGCAAACAATATCGCCCTAGTTCCGCTCTATGTTAATTTCCCTGAGCAAACCTACCGGGATGGGATTGATTTATCCCCGCGGGATTTTTATCCCCTGCTGAAACAATGTACCGAAAATCTCCCTAAAACCTCTACCCCTTCCGTAAGCGATTTTCAAAAAATGTACCAGAGTATTATCCAGCAGGGCTATGACATCCTCTCCATCCATATCTCCAGTGGTTTAAGCAGCACTGTCAGCATGGCGGAAATAGCCGCCCGGATGTTTAAGGAGAAGATCCAAGTCTTTGATTCCAAGTCGATTAGCCTTGGGATCGGCTTACAGGTACAATCTGCCGTGGAAATGATTAAGAAAAACCTGTCCCTGGAGACCATTGTCGAAAAACTAACGGAAATCCGCCAGCGTACCGAAGTGCTGTTTTCCGTTGATACCCTGGAATACCTGGAAAAAGGCGGCCGAATCGGTAAAGTAGCGGCTCTTTTAGGAACCATCCTCAAAATCAAACCGATCATCCGCGTAGAAGACGGGATCTATGTTCCGGTGGATAAGGTAAGAAATCAAAAACAAGCCATTACCAAAATGGTGGAACAGATGCAAAAAATCCTTGCGGGGAAAATACCGCAACAAGTGGCCATCGCCCACGGCTGCGCCGAAGAATCGGCCTATTATCTCAAAAAGCTGGTGGAAGAAAGCTTTGGCGTGCTAATTCGTTTTTTCCAGGAAACAGGTCCTGTCATTGGCGTGCATGCAGGTCCGGGCACCCTCGGCATTGCCTTCATTTATGATTAACAGCAATGTTTAATGATTATCAGCAAGGATTGACACTTAAAAAAACGAGCGCAAACGCGCTCCTTTTTTCTAAGTTATTTGCCATGAATCGAACTGCCCCCGATGAATTCGCGCAAAATCGAATTGAGAGGCACATATTGTTCGGAAACATCCGGGAAATAGGATAATAAGTTTAATAGTCTCTGGGCATCGCCGTATTCCTTTTCCTCCCGGCTAACCTCCTGCAGTAAGGGCGTGGCATGTTTTTTGAGGATGCCCAGTTCGTAAACCAGGGACGAATTAAACATGATGTCGGCTTCTTCCTGGAAGGGGAAGATATTTCTTTCTTCGCCGCGCCTTACCGAAGGCCACAGCTTTAAAGTCCCCAGAGCCGTTTGCCCGCGGAAAAGATGATCCCGGACGATTCTCCGGATTAACCTGGTATCCGTGGTCGGAATCCGGTTATGGTCGTCAATGCTGATCTGGGTCAAAGCGCTGATATAAATCTTGTATTTGTTTTCCCGGTTTATGGCCGGGGTCAGGCGTTCGTTCAGACCGTGAATCCCTTCGATAATGATCGGGTTCCCGGGGCTCACCTGCAGTTTGTGCCCGTTCCACTCCCGGCCGCCGCTCTGAAAATTAAACACCGGCGTTTCTACCGCATACCCGGCGATCAGCTTCTGCAGATGATCGTTAAAAAGCGCCAAATCAATAGCTTCCAGGCACTCAAAGTCAATTTCGCCACATTCGTCCCGGGGGGTTTGGTCCCGGTTCACAAAATAGTCATCCAGCGAAATTTTGACCGGTTGCAAGCCCAGGACCCGCAACTGAATGGCCAGGCGCTGGGCAAAGGTTGTTTTGCCGGAAGAAGAGGGGCCCGCGATGAGAATCAGTCTTAATTTATCCCGCTGGCCGTATATATCATCCGCAATGGAGGCAATCTTTTTCTCCTGCAGCGCTTCCGCAATATGAATCAGACTGGTCACATCCTCATAATCCCGCTTCACGAAATGGAAAAAGCCGTCTAAATTGTCAACCCCCAGGATATTCGCCCATTCCTCCGATTCACGGAAGACCTGCCCTAATTTGGGCAGATTCGGATAAGGAGCCAGTTCGGACGGGTTCTGGGGGTCAGGGAAACGTAAGATGAAGCCTTTCGCGTAGTTTTGCAGTTTAAAAACCTTCATCCTACCGGTATCCGGAGCCAATAACTGATAGGAGTAATTGGAATAGGACCCGGCGCAATAGATCTTGATCTTCTTCCAATCCAACTCCTGCAGAAAAGCGACCTTTTCGGCATGCCCCTGGGCTTCCAAAATCCGCAAAGCATTCTCGCTGCTTAAGAACTGCGGAATAATCGGTTCTTCCGCCTCGACAATTTCCCGCATTTTCGCTTCCAAAGCAATGATATCCAGGGGGGAAACTTCGTCTTCCCCGGCAAATTCGCAATAATAGCTCTTGCCGAGGGAGTGTTCCACCACTAGCCGGCGGTTGGGAAACAGCTCACCGGCCGCCTTCGCCAGGATAAAGACCAGGCTCTGCCGGTAAATTCTCATCCCATCTTCCGTCGTCACATCAAAAAATTGGATATTGCCCGGCTTCGTGATTTCCGTATACAAATCAACCAGTTCATTATTAAATCTCGCCCCCAGGATCGGGTATTGAAACTCGTCTTCGTAGGACGCGGCGATATTTAACAAAGTCGTGCCCACCGGCACTTCAAGGTTTTTTCCCATCACGGACAAGGATATTAATTCTTGTTTTTGGCTCTCCTGTACCATCTCCAAAACCCCCTTTTGAAGTAATCTGCTTAGCGCTTGTGTCCATGGATTTCATCCTGCCATATACATATACCAAGGAGGGAAAAACTATGACGATCAACTTTCTTACGAAGAGCTCCGAGCGAATCAAGAAAAAAGATAAGAGCCGTCCTAAGGATTTCGACCATTATAATCATTTTACACGTGATGAGATAAAAATCAACCTTTGGGGTTTAAATCTTGCCGTCACCAGGGAAACCAACTCGCCAACACCGGCTGAGCTTTCGGTCATCATGCCCCGGGCGGAATACCGGGACGGCGAGATCATTTTAAGCAGCATAACCGTGGTCATTGCCCCGCGTCATGCCCCCGAAGCGACCTCAACCTCGGACCATTTACCGCAGCGGTCACCCCAGCGGGCCACCACTGCTTCATTTTCGTAAACCTGAATCACCTCACAGCGGTTGGAACAGCCCTTACATTCAAAGCTGGTGGGACGAAAGGCCAGATCGGCCGCCTGCCAGCCTTTAAATTTGCTCGGGCGGTTTTGCGTGGCCTCCCGGGCCAAAAGACAGCAGCCGACCGCGCCCATCACATCATAATACCGGGGAACGGTAAGCTCCAACCGGAGGGCTTTTTCCAAGGCGGTCCGGATACCCGGATTTGCCGCTACCCCGCCCTGAAAGACCACCGGAGACAGGATTTCCTTCCCCTTCGCCACATTGTTCAGGTAATTGCGCACCAGGGCATCGCATAAGCCGGCAATAATGTCGGACAGGGCATGGCCTAACTGTTGCTTGTGGATCATGTCCGATTCGGCGAAAACAGCGCAGCGGCCGGCAATCCGCACCGGGGTCGTCGCCTGTAAGGCCAAACGGCCAAATTCCTCAATGGGCAGATTCAGGCGGGCGGCCTGCTGGTCGAGAAAGGACCCGGTTCCGGCGGCGCATACGGTATTCATGGCAAAATCGGTCACGATCCCGTCCCGCATAATAATGATCTTGGAATCCTGACCCCCTATTTCTAAAATGGTCCGGGCCCCCGGCACTAATTGGGAAACCGCCACGGCGTGGGCGGTAATCTCGTTTTTAACCACATCGGCTCCCACCAGGATGGCGGTAAGGTTGCGGGCGCTGCCGGTGACCCCGGCGCCGGCAATGCTGACTTGATCGCCCATCCGGCTGCCCAGCTTTCTTAAACCCTCCTGCACCGCTTTCACCGGCTGGCCCAGGGTGCGGATATACAGGCTTTCCAGAATCTCCCCGTCTTCCCCCATCACGACCAGATTGGTGCTGACCGAACCTACGTCGACGCCTAAATAAGCCTTTGTCACTACAAAAACGCTCCTTTGTTGCTTCTTTTTCTTTGTTTTGCTTACTCTTTTTCTACCTCTTGATTCCTATTTTTGCCGGAACCTTCCCGCCTTAGTCTTGCTAAACCGGCTGAAGGACAGTGGCAAAGAACGACCAGCCCTTTGGTAGAAAAAAACGTCCTTCGGGAAGAACGTTTTTCTTTTGCCTTTGGGTATTTGTTTTAGGTGCTTAAAGCAGCTTTAATTTTTTGCGCCATTCCCGGCACCTTGTAGGTGGGCACGGCACAAATCGCCAGGCGGATCCCTTTCTTCAAAGGAACGGTAAAGAGGTTTTCGCTCATTAGTTTTTCCACCAGCTGCCGGGGCTGAGCTGTGGGCACGGTGATAAAAAAGCCGCTTTGATAAGGCATGAGTTGCAAATCCACTGCCCGGGCTTCTTCCAGAAGAATCGCGGAGCGTTGCTTTAATAAATCCCGGTAAACGTTCCGCTCGGCGGTTACTTTACTCCGCAAGACAGGATCCTTTGCGAGATCCGCCAGTAAGCGCTGCGCCCCTCTGGTTCCATTGGACCAAACCCCCCGGTTGGAGAAAGCGCTAATCCGTTCAAATTCCTGGGCCACCTCGGGGGAAGAACTTAAGGCGATTAAAGCTCCGGAACGCATTCCGTAAATCAGGTAGGCTTTCGACATACTATAGGCGATTAAGATCAGGACATTGGCCGGTAATGCTTCGAAAAGCCGCATAAACTGTCTGGTTTCCTCCACGTCCCCGGCATAATCCAGATAAGCCATATCCAGCAACAAAATGATTTTTTTCTGTTCATTAGCCGCCCAAGCCTTGCACAAATCCAGGATTTGCCGCCACTCCTCCACCGTTAAGCTATAGCCGGTGGGATTATGGGCGGGGGTGTTAAAAATGGCGAGAAAATTATTCTGCGTTTTCAACAAGCCTTCCGCCTTTTCCGTAAAGGCATCGAAGTTAAAGTGAAAGTCCCGGTCAAACATTTCGTAAGTCTCGGTACCCCGTAAATGTTCGGCGGCAATAGTGTGATAAGGTCCCCAGGCCCAATCCGGGACCAGCACCTTTTCCCCCTGTTCCACATAGTTATAAATGGCGTGGCGCACACCGCCGGTTCCGCCCGGCGTGGCAATCGCCCGGGCGTATGTATGCGGGGGCTGAAAACCTTGAAAAGTATCGGCAATCGCCGCCTCCAAAAATTCCGGGAGCCCGCTGATGGGGGCGTAATTCATTAATTCCTCCGCCGGAATGCTACGGAAGTAAGCCTCCACGGTCGGAAGCGTGGCGAACTTCTCCTCCTCCGTATATAAAGCGCCGATCGACGCGTTGATTACCTGGCCCTTGCCATATTTAGCAGTCGCAGCGTTGGCCGCTTTCAGAATCGCAAAAACAGCGTCCGGTTCTGCTCCCTTCCCTACGGCATGCGAAGCTACAAGTGTTTCGATGACCATCTACCACATCCCCTCCTTTTTTAAAAACAATAACATTCTATCACAACTCGACCTGCTGCGCTATTTAATTTCCCGTTTTTCTTCTTTCTTTCCGGTAAAGCGGTTGATTATTTCCGGTACCATCTCCAGCACCTTTTCCAGGGAATCGCGGTTTTTCAAAGGAAGAACCGAAACCTCTTCGCCTCTGATGACCATCATGGCATTAGGTGTAATCTTGGCTCCGGCGCCAATCCCTCCTCCTGAGCCATCGGTTCCTTTGCTGTCCCTGCTGGTACTCCCACCGGAACCCAAACCAAAGGTAATTTCAATAATCGGGATTAAAGTAACCTCCCCGACCACAATCGGTTTCCCAACCACCGTTTCCGTACGTAAAAAATTCTCCAGCCTTTCAAACATCGAATGGAGTTTTTCGCTAAAAACCAATTGAAATCCCTCCCCTTTCTTTATTTTAATGCAGCCCGGATCACCGTCCGCAACGGTTTCGTCAAAAGCCCTTTCAGCAAAAGAGCCATTAGGGTCACCCCAAAAAAACGTCCTTCAATGAAAATTTTACCACAAAAGCCTTCCTGAGAAAAATCCGGTTCCAAGTGCACCCAGGGCAAAGGAACTGCCGCCGCTACCGCCGCCAGTAACCCGGTATGGTAGGGATCGGCACAGCCAAAGCTTCCTCTGATGCGTAAGACCCGCGGCCGCAGCTTGGCCCAAAACTTGCCCGCTAAAGCCAATAAAGCGCCCCAGGCTTCCCGGTCCAGGCGGAGCAAAACCTTAAGCCACAAGCGTCCCTCCTTCGCTCCCGCTTTTTTCCCGGAAGGAGCAGTTTTATCCGGCGACGCCCCCTTTTTCGGCGCGCCAGTCTTTCCCGGCAAGGCCTTTTTTTCCGGCGCGGCCGCTTTTCCGGTCCTTGCTGCAGTCGCCGCCGTATCCCCATCCGCTTCGCTTCCCGTTTCCAGCCTGCGCACGGTGAAAGGACCCAGGGCAATCTTCACCGAACCCCGGAATCCTTCCTGCCATTCCCCTTTAATCATGTACCGGCAAGGAATAAACAGAACAAAGAAGCAAAGCAACAGCACAAGACCGGCGACCAGCCCCAGGAGGCAGCCTCCCCCAAAGACAATCTTTGGCCATGCGGCACTCACAAGCTCGACCATCGCTAACGTCCTTTCAGCAAAAATTACCACTAAGAATATAATATCAGGAAATCTTAAAAAATAATATTGAAAAATATCTTTCGCAGGCGGAGGGTTTCCAGTGATACTTTTTTTCCGGACCTTGATTCTTTTCGCGCTTGTCGTCGTGGTCATGCGGATTATGGGCAAACGCCAGATCGGGGAATTACAGCCCTTCGAACTGGTGGTTGCCATCATGATTTCCGAATTGGCCGCGGTTCCCATGGCCGACATCGAAATACCCCTGATTGACGGGATCATTCCCATTCTGACCCTGCTTCTGGCGCAAGTTTTCCTGGCCTATCTCACTTTAATCAACCATACGGCCCGGACTATCATCTGCGGCCGGCCCAGTATCCTCATTGAAAAAGGGACTATTATCGAAAGTGAACTGCGCCGCCTGCGCATCAACATCAACGACCTGTTAGAACAACTGCGCGTCAAGAATTATGCCAACATCAGCGATGTGGATTATGCCATCCTGGAAACCAACGGGCAAATGAGTATTATCCCCAAAGGAGCCAGCCGCGCCCTGCAAACCAAAGATTTGGGTATTACAGCGAAAGACCCGGGACTTCCTTTAACGATTATTATTGACGGAACCATGATTAAACATAATCTGGCGCTGTTCCATTTAACCGAAGACGAACTGCTCACCAAATTAAAGGAAAAAGGGGTCAGTAATCTAAAAGATATATTTTTTGCCAGTATTGATTCCACCGGGACGATCACCTGGCAGAAAAAAGACGGTGTTTAATCTTTCCCCCAAAGGAGGACGTCCTTAATGCGTATCCTCAAGCAATACCTGGTGCCGCTTTGGCTCTTTTTGCTCTTTTCCTTTCTCCTCACCCTCGGCTGGAATATCCACCGGTACCTAGCGACCAGCGCTTGCACCATGCTAAACCTGACGGAAACCGTCGAAGCAGCGGTAAAAAAGGGAGAATGGGCCACGGCCGAAAAGGTTTACCGCCAAGCCGAAAAAAAATGGGACCAGATCAGTAAATACTGGCCCCTGCTTATTCATCACCAGGAAATCGATCGGATTGAAGAATGCCTGTCGAGAATGAAAAGCTTCCTGCAACAGCGGAATCGAAGTGATTCCCTGGCGGAAATTTACCTCTTGCAGAACTTTTTGCGGCATGTACCCGCCAATAAGGCTTTAAAACTGCATAATATTTTTTAAAGATATCTTTTAGAGCGTGCCGTTTTGATACTTCATGTACAAGGTAACAGCACATAAGACAGCCAGAACTAAAAAGGAAAGCCAGTTCCTTTTGAGGAAGCGCATGCCCCAGCTTTCTTTTTTTACTTCATTTTGATTAGCGACTTGATTCCCTTCATCAGCGGGTTGCCCCCCGTTTGCCGGCCCTGCTCCCCCTTGGAGTACTTCCGGCGCAACAACCCCCACACTGTTCATTTTCTCCAGCGCGCGGGCTCGTGACTCCTCGGGAGAAGGCAAGCCTTGCAACAGTGTCGGATCCACTTCCCTTGGCGTGACGGCCCCGTCCGGATTGCCAAGGATGTCCGTATTCCCTGGCATTTCATCATTATTGTCCTCGGACCGGACGTGATCCTCCGGCGCCTGGTTATTGAGCGGAGCGTCCGCCGGCTCGTCGCGCCCGGCATCTTGTCCTTTGCCCCTGACCCGGACCGTATAGGAGACCTGCTCATCCTGCTCAATGGTTACATGCGATGGCATTTCCGCGTAATATTTATCAGACGAAACTCCTTCCACATCCACATGCTGAATGGTGTATAGGCCGACCGGCAACTTCACATTGTTCTGATAATTCTGGTCCGGGGTCAAAGTAATTTTGTATTTTGACCCGCTTTCATGCTCTACATAGACAACAACATTGCCGGTTACCCAGGAAGGAACCATTCCTTCCAGCTGAAAATACCCTTTCCTTTCGTCCGTGGCCCAGGACGACCCGCAAACCACAAATAATGATAGGAGAAAAATAAATACCGAGAAAAAGCAAACTTTAGTCTGTTTCATTTTGCTTCCCTCCTATCATTAATAATAGCACAAAAGTTGGTTTATCACTACCCGGCCTCCTGATAGTCATTGAGATTCAGACCCGGATTGACATCAAAGATCGCATTGGGATTGAAATTAACGCCCGGATTGCTCCCTTGACGCGGGGCGCTGTTGTTTCGAGCGCTGTTGCCGGGGGTGTTGTTGGAACCGGTGTTGCTGGAACCAGTGTTGCCGGTGTTGTCGGAATTATGCTGCGGACCTACAATGCCCGGATCGAACATATCTCCAAAGTCAGTGGCAAAAGGATTATCGCTCTGGTTAAAATTATCCGGTATGGTTACAGGTTGGCCCTCATCCCATCTGACCAGATTGGGGTACTGTTCACGAAGATCCAACTCCGACAAACGCTCATACCATTCTATTTGCCAGTCTTCCGTTAAATACTCACTCACAATATCCTCCACCGGCAAGGAATAAACATTAACGTATAAAACGGATTGTTCACTGCTTGAACCGTCTTCGTTGGTAACTGTTGTTGTGTCTTCTTCCAATTCAACATAATTCAGTCTTTCATGAATCTCCCTGATTAATTCTTCGTTATCCTCCAAATTCTCGATCTCCTGTTCCGTAAGCACGGTTACCAAAGCCAAGACATCCTGCCAGTCGGTATATACTCCGCTGCCGTTTTGATACACGATATAGACTTGATCATAGGGTTCATCATAATATTGCTCCAACGACTGGCGGAATTCCTCGTCGAGTTGTTGGATAAAATATTGGTATTCCAACACATCTTCTTCATCAGCCGCATAAAAGTTAGTGACAAAACCCGACAAAGCCGCGCCGCTTATGATGACCAACATCACTTTTAATAATAAGGCCACCACAAAAAACAGGACGAATTTACCGGCGACCGCGGCCAAAAATTTTACCGCCAAACCTACGACGTACCTGAGCCCAGCTTTTAACAGCATCGCCAGTCTGCCCGGCAGCCTTTTGGCGAAGGCCCTTAAAGCCCCTGGCAAATGAGTCGCCTGCCTGAGCATGGCCCTGGCTCTAAAACTAACGGCCCTGGCCGCGCCAACGGGGTTGGTAACTGCGTAATAACCGGCTCTGGCTAAAGGTCTTGCTGTTCTAATCATAGTTCTGGCGGCTCCCGGTGCAGCTTTGGCTGACCGCCAGGTGTATTTGGCCCCTAGTTTGGCATTTCTAAGCCATTTCTTACCTTCGGTATAGCGGTAATGCATATCGGCCACCGAACTAAAACCGATGTCCGTCACGCCATCTGAATCATAAGAAGTAAGCAACAGTTTTCCTGCGGCCTTGGCCTCATAGTAGGCATACTTCGCGCTGAAACTAAGCGTACCGGCTATGGTGAATTTTTTGCCCAGCGTATATGTTCTCGAGAAGCGAAATGTTCTGCCGTTAATGGTGAAGGTTTTAGTAATGCATATTTGACGCCGTACACCGAATTCTTTGTTAAAAATACTCTTAAGGGAAGTCGGACCCCCGATGCGGAATCCTTTACAGGATAACTCCATAGGTCCGCCCAACCGCCTTAAAATACGATATCTTCTGCCTTTAAAAGTAATTGTTTTATCAATACCAAATCGCGGCAGGTTGAGCGTTTTCTTCCATTCGGGAATCAGCGTCCTCTGCCGGATATGGAATTCCTTACCGTACAATCCAGCCAATCTTCTTGTAAGAAACCTGGTTCTTCTTGTGACAAATCCTGCTTCCCAGGGCTCTTTAGCGTTTTTGAAGGCTTCGGCCAAATCACTAACCGCCTCTTTCTTCAGTTGCAGTTCCCGGAAACCGGCCGGACCTACATCATCGTCATCGATATCATCATAAATCCTATCCCGCAAATACAGAGCGCTGAGGTATCCGGCTTTAACCATAAACCTCGTGTATCTAAACGCTCTTGTGCTCCATCTTCTGAGTTTCCTGCTGGGTTTTTTGTGCCACCTCTCTATGTCATTAATATCAACACGGGTCTCAAAGGTACTACTACTACTCTTATGGCTGCTCTTGCGGCTGCTCTTATGGCTATCATCATCGGTCTTATAACTACTCTTGCGGCTATCATCACTACTCTTATGGCTACTCTTGCGGCTGTCATCACTGCTCTTATGGCTGCTCTTACGACTGTCATCACCATCAGATCTTCGCCTCGAGTTGAACTCCTCCGATGAAGTGTCATAATCATTTTTCCTTCGGTGATTATATTCATAATTATCTTTACGAACTTCTGCCCTTTCTGCCCGTTTCTCTTTCTCATTTTTACTTTTCTGTCTCTTTTCTTCCTGCTGTTTATTATACTCGTCATGCCAGGTTCTTAAACGATAAAACTTTGTATATCCTTCTACTACTTTCTTGGCACGAACAGAAGTTGCTTTAGTGTTACGAACTTGCCTATCCTGCGCGGCAGACCGAACTTTGGGTTTTTTTACATTGTCCGCAGTGTATTCCTGCTGCCCACTCCGTTTACCCGTTTTCCCTTGACCAGAAGCAGGCTGCCCGGGCGAGCTTTTTTCCCTTACCACCCGGGTTGTAAAATCCGGGGTGGTCTCTTCCGGTACCTTATGATAAAGAGTTGCCGTCCGGTCATATTTAGGTTTTTTATCAACTATTCCCAGTTTCTTTTTTCCCGACGGTTTGTCTATGGAGAGCCTTCTCAACCTGGCTTTGATCCATTTTGTGGACTGTTCCCGGGTACTTCTCAATTTTTCCGCTACGCTCCGGGAAGACTGAATGCTTAAACCCCTTATTAAATATTTCTTGCCCGTTCTTTTTTCGACATCTTTTGTGGTAAGCCCCTTGGCGCCTTCTCTGCGCTCTTTGATCTCTTCCCGGTATTGCTTCGTTTCAGCCCGGCTCACAGCATCGGTTATCCTTGCCGGATCCTTATGGTGGCGGGTCGCGACGTAACCGGCAACTACTTTTTTCGCCTTCTGGACAGCACGATGGCCACCGCCGGCAGCCGACCTGCCCGTTTGCGGTGCGGTTCTGATTCTTGATTCGCTTGGTACTCCTGTTTTGCTTCTGGAGGCAACAACCTTTTGGGCTTCCTCTTTGCGGGGCGCGGGTGAAATTCCCTTTAAGCCTAAAGGCCCCGTCTCACGAGCTTTCGTTTTGGGAGCCGCACCGGGTTTAGGGGCCGCAGGATCCCCTTTGATCCCGGCACGACGCTGGTCGAGACGCTTTTGATTTTCGTGCACGATTCTTTGCGCCCTGCGGACAGCAGTAGACACCCCCGCGTCATCCGACCGGCGCGATGGGGTGATGATTTCTTTGACTTTCAATACCTTTTTTGCGGTATGATCAGTTTGCGCACCACTGCCTCTTGTTGGCTCCTTGTGGTGGCGGGTCGCGACGTAACCGGCAACTACTTTTTTCGCCTTCTGGACAGCACGATGGCCACCGCCGGCAGCCGACTTGCCCGTTTGCGGTGCGGTTCTGATTCTTGATTCGCCTGTTTTTTTTGTTTTGGTTTTTGGGGTGTCGCTGCTGATGGAGGCAAAGGTTTCGGCTAAAGATCTCCTAAAATACTTTTTCTTTTCCTTTTTTTCTTTCGAAGGTGTTATTCCCTTTAAGCCCAAAGGCCCCGTTTCACGAGGCTTCTTTTTCGTTGTCGTACCGGTTTTAGCTGCGGTGTGACCACCGAGGATGTCGGTCCGACGCTCTTCGAGGCGTTTTTTGTTTTTATCTACTATTTTTTGCGCCCTGCGGACAGCAGAAGACACGCCCGCGTCATCCGACCGGCGCGATGGGGTGATGATTTCTTTGACTTTAAAAACCTTTTTAACGGTATGACCGATTTTTGTTCTTACTTTTGAATCGCCTTTTGGGGTTGGTTTGGCTTTTGTACCGTCGCCGGCGATGGAAGCAATGGTATCCGCTAAAGTACGCCCGGTGGGCCGCCGATTTTTCTTTCCTTCACTCGAAGATATGATGTCATTTAAGCCCGAACCAGGGGCCTTTTTTTTCTTACCGGGATGATGACGTTCCGCCAGCGGGATTTCCCCTGCTTTGGAGGCTTTTTGGGCAGAGCGATGCTCACCGCCGGATTTCTTCTTATCCTTTGGCGGTGTTTTTTTAGGGTTTGTTTTCGGTTTCTCTTCTTTGGTTTCTTTTATTTCATCATAATAGTCAAAGAAACCTTTGCCGACTGATGATTTCAACTGCTTTTCTTTTTCATCAGGCTGAATTTTGATCAGGGGCTCTTTCTTCTGCTTATTGTTTTGCTGACCGCCGAGGTCGGGCCCTCTGTTTTTACCGCCAGAATTATTGTCGCCCATCCTGCCTCACCCCGCTTTCCTTTAAAGCTCCTTAAAGCTATGAGGATTTGCGGACAACTGCTTTCCTTTGTGTAGCTTTTTTATCGGCCTTGGTAATCTTTGAAACTTCTTCTACCTTCGTTGTCATCATCCGGTACAGTTTCGTATCTTGCGGGAACTTATCGATAAAGGGAATAATACTGTTCCCCGAGAAAAGCAATCCTTGCCCGGGATCGGAGTTGGTAACGTACGACAACTGAGTTGCCGAAATCTTTAAGAGCCTGGCCAACTCTGCCCTGTCGCTGGGGGCCTGGTTCAACATCATGATAAAATCACTGTTGGAAAGCATCCGGCGTGCCAGTTCGGATCTTAACAGGTCTTCCACGTTCTGGGTGATACCGGTGGGAATGGCACCCCATTTTCTTGCTCTCTTGTAGAGCTCAAACAAGAAGTTCGCGGAATATTCGTTGGCAAACAGCAAATAAATTTCATCCATGTAAATCCAGGTCCGCTTACCCCTGTTTCTGTTCACGGTAATCCTGTTCCAAATGGCATCCAGCACAATTAACATCCCCATTGTTCTTAACTGCTTTCCTAAATCTTTAATATCAAAACAGACCAGACGGTTATTGATATCAATGTTGGTTTTATGGGCGAAAACAGACAGGTTACCGGTGATATACAATTCCAGGGAAGTAGCCAGGCTTTCGGCCTCGGGTTCCTTCTGCCGCCTTAAGACCTCATAGAAGTCCTTTAAGGTCGGTACTTTATCCGGATCAAAATCCTGCATATATTCACGGTAGGTAATCTTCAAACAACGGTCGATAATGGATTTTTCTTTGGCGTTCAAGCCTTCTCTACCCCCGACGATGGTCTCACACAGGGAGAGGAAGAAGTCCGATTTTAAAAGCAGGGGATCGTCGTCGTCGGAATAGTCAATGCTCATATCTAAAGGATTAATATAGTTTCTGGAACCGGCCGAGATATAAATAACCTCACCCTGGAAATTCTGCACCAGGCGAGTGTACTCTCTTTCCGGGTCGATGATCATTACGTCGTCATTGGTATTCAGCAACACGTTGACCATTTCCCGTTTGGCGCTGAATGATTTACCGCTACCGGGCGAACCTAAGATAAAGCCATTGGCGTTTTTCAGGGATTTGCGGTTAAACATAATCAGGTTACGGGAAACGGCATTTAAGCCATAGTACATTCCATCCGGCTGGATTAATTCCTGAGAAGTAAAAGGAATAAAGATGGCCGTACTTTCCGTCGTGAGACAGCGGTCCACTTTCAAGCTATTAAGGCCAAAAGGCAAGGCCGAATTTAGCCCATCCTCCTGTTGATAATTGAGGACACCGATCTGACAAAGGTACTTTCTGGCCACCGAGTTAATCAGTTCCGTTTCTTTATCCAAGTCTTCCTTGGTATCCGCCAGGTGCATCAAAACGATATTCGTTAAGTAGAGTTTTTGGTTTTTATTCACGATGTCATCCAACAAAGCCTGCGCTTCTTCCAGACTGTTCCGCAGATCATAAGGAATGAACGCTTCCAAATAGCCGCCCCGCAAGCTTCTTTTTTGATATTCGATTTTATTGGCTTCCATCCCGGTGATTTGTCTTTTGACCATTTTTAAAGCGATATGGGGTTCAATAGGTTTGATGTTGACCGTAAGGACCATGTTGATACTGAAATCCGTCAGTTCCCCTAAAAACATATCATTAATAAAGGAAGGCAAATCACGGACAAAAATAGTCCGGGCGTATTTTTCGCCGATAATCATGTAATCACGCTTAAACTCAAAAGAGTCCGGACTAATTAAATCCTTCGTACACAAACCTTTTTTCCGGTGCAGGGTAGGTTTGTATTCGAACTCGCCTTCATGCCCGTTGCGGTAGATATCATGAAGTAATTCCAGGCGTTCCTCAAGGGCCAAAACCTTCCCGTAACTGCCCAATCTTCTGATTAAGCCCAAAACTTCGATTTCCAATCTGGAAAAGATGCTTTTGGCTTCCTCATAGTTATTAGCCGTAATCGTTATGGTAATGTATTTTTCTTTCTGGATATCATTTTTGCCGGCAGCGATCTGGTGCAACAACATTTCATTATATTCTTTCCGGTATTCGTTGAAGATGTCGTCTCTTTCTTTTAATAAGATTTTCCTTTCAAATTGTTCCCGGTTGATTGATTTGTTGATGATAGTAATTTGCACATGGATCGAAGAATTGAAGTAGTTCAGAAACTCACAGTATTTAATAAAAATATCTTCTTTATCATCTTGCCTGGCAATTTGATAATTAATATCATAAAACCTGATTACCTTAGAAAAACTATTATTGGTTACCTGAAAAATCCCGTCCTCATAAGCGCGAAGATAAGGAATGGTTTGTTGGGCTGTCTTAGGAATAATTCTTTTGATTCTTTGTTGCTTCTCTTTATTAGAATCGTTTTTTCCCAAACCGTTCTTAAACAAATTATCGAGTAACTTCAATTGAATCACCCCCATCTTTTTTCTTCAGTTTACTGATGCGCTTATTAATGGTATTATATTTTTCTCCCCATTCCTGCTCCTTATAATACATGTCCATCAAAAGATCATAAAGGTTTTCCACTACATATTTTCTTTTTTGCGGGGTTAAAAACTGAAAGCGAACTATACAGAGGATAAAGTGTTCAAAAGGCATTCCGTTATAGTTAAAAAACCCGATTAAAATTAGTGGTCCGGCCGTAAGGATAATCAGCCAACTGGCCAGTTCATCTCCGATGTAAGGACGAATAAATATATATAAAGGGATGTTAATGGAAAGAGCTAAGATAATGGAAAAGGTTTGACGAACATTGAGCCCAAAAAAGAGCTTTTCTTTATAATGACGTATTTCTTTCGGCACCCTAACTTCAATCATTTACACTCGCCTCCTTCATCCCATTATAATCCCATGATGGCCTTCGCCCATGATTCTGATTTCAAGAGAGCGAAAAGCAAAGCTACCGAAGACAGGACATAAGCTATAACCCCAGCAATGGGCGCGACGCCGTCACCCGGATTAATCCATCGTGCGGCAATCATCAGATAGACATAACACAAGACAACAATTACCACTCCCTGCAGGCAAACGGCTATGTAAGACTGGACAAACCTGAAAGCGATGGAGTTGAACTCATCGGAAACCATGGTGGAAAGAGGAATCGGAGCCATGATGGTATATACGCACAATTCGATTAACCTTCCGAAAACGACAAAATAAACCGCGATCCTTATAAGGAGCATTACGGCCCAAATAACGAAATACTGGATAAAATAGAATATTTTGGCAATTAAGCCTATATCTCTAAACTCATTGAGAATTTGATCAATCATGCTGTTCCAATTCGCTATCCTGCTAAAACCTTGTAAATCAGGATTGTTCGGAGCCAGGGTATCACAAATCCCGACCACAACAGTTGCGATTAGCTCTAACAGTGCAAAGCTATTTACAATTACTACTTTGGCCAAAAACAACCTGATAAGCATACTGACGATGTTTTCCCAATGCATAAGTTCAAACATGATGGTCTTATTTAAAAAACTGATCATAAAGAAGACGCACATTAAGGTATAGCCGATCGGAAGAATAATATTAAAGACCGTCAGCACATAATTGTAAATTGTCCCGTCACTTGTCCCCGCCACATTTGGTACTTCTCTCACCAAATTAATAATTGATTGAATGTCTCCTTCGAGGCCAAAGATTTGGTTAAGTATATTCCCAAACAATGCAACAAGCTCATCCACTTTCCATCACCACCTAATGTATAGGGTGACTACAAAACGAGACGAACCAAACCGAAACGGAATTATTTAACACTTCCAACTTTTAGAAAAATATTGACTATTCTGGCTTAAAAATAGTGGGTGCCAAAATTTGCGGCCCCACTATCGAATATGGACACAAGCTCATCCATAAACTTATTCACTAATACGGATCGGGAGCCATTATAATTATGAACACCCTTAAATATTCCTGCCGTGACTAACTGCTATTGTTATTGCACGTTCAAGCCTGTTCCGACGTTGAACAACTGTTGAGCCATCAAACACAGCCCTGCCAACATAAATCCAGCCGCTAATACTTTCAGCCCGGATACTTTAGCATCTGCATCATCGTTCATGAAGCCAAGGATTAATTGCAAGGCACCGAAAAACGCGATAACAAAACCGAGACGATAAACCCAGCTGACAATAAAGTTCAATACCATATTCAAGTTGTTGAATCCAACGTCATAGGCATTAACCGAACCGCCTTGTTGTTGCTGTCCTAAAACCGGGCTTGCGAAGGTTACCATTAAGACAGCTACCAGAAAAACCACGGTCAGTATTTTTAACACTTTCCCATGACTGAACCTGAGACAACTTAAGGCATTTACCATTTTAATCCCCCTCTTCGTTGATATTTTTATCTTCCCAAATATCTAAAGTCATGCTCTCTTTCCCTCAACCTGCTGGTAGGCAACCTTTCCCTGAGTAGATCATCCTCCTCCTGCCTCCGGCCTTTTGGTAATTCGACTTTCGTTTCATATGGCCTGAGTCTCCTGATGGAACGGTAGTCAAAAAAGTAATTCCCGTTATAATCATTTAAGTACTTGGCGTTTTTATGCTTTTGCACATCATACTTTTTGGAATAGAAGGGATAAGTACCTCTGATAATGAGGATACAGTCTTCATCGGGCAGACGCTCTAATTCATCAGGTAACATCAGTTCTCTCTTCATCACGTCGTAAGCCTTGGAACTGGTCCGGGTCCATTTCTGTTCTTTATTGTATGTATAGACATATGTATCGATTGTTTCTACGCCCAGGGCTTTGCTGACGTACTCCAGGGTGAATAAATCCATACTGCCCAGGAAAAGCAGGCTGTCACAGTTACCGACAATGGTTTCAAAGTCATCTTTATAGGTCGCCTTAATCTGAGATAGATTCTGCACGATGATACTGGCGCTGATTTCCCTGCCCCGCATGGTTCCCAGCACGCGGGCAATACTGGGAAGAAAACCGATATTCGCGAATTCATCAAGTATGCAGCGGACATGAAGATTCAGCTTACCGGTGGGCGAAGTATCCGCCTTGTTATACAGTGTTTCAAATAGTTGCGTATACATTAAAGCCGCGATAAAATTATAGGTTACAAACGCATCGGAAATGATTACGAACAAAGCTGTTTTTTCATCCCCGAGTTTATCCAGTTCCAAAGTGTCCTTGGCCATAATATTGGCCACATCCTGAATATTGAAGATTGCCAGCCGCACCCCGGTAGAGATAAGAATGGAGCGCGCCGTTTTCCCTGAAGATTGTTTGAACACCGAATACTGTTTGACCGCCAGATGGTTCGGTTTTTCGAGCGCTAATTGGGCGAAAATTTGGTCAAGTTCACTCTCAAAAGTCGGATCATCTTCCTTGACATCGCCTTTTCTGAGTAAATCAAGAACTGCGTTAACGGACTGGTCCTTTTTCGGGAGTTCATACCAGACATAGAAGAAAAGAGCTTGCAGAAGAGCTTTTTCGGCTCTTTCCCAGAAGGGGTCATAGGATTTGGCCTCTTCCGGCGTTGTATTGTCAATCAAACACTGAATCGCTGTTACGACGTCACCTTCATCACGCATATATTCGAAGGGGTTATATCCATCACTATATTCCCTTTGCACTAAATTAAGTACTTTAATTTTATACCCTTCTTTTTGCAGGAAGGCTCCCGTATCTCTCAACAATTCGCCTTTCGGATCCGTAACCACATATGAGGAATGGGCCTGTAAGATATTGGGTTTCACATAAAGCCTGGTTTTTCCTGTGCCGGGGCCGCCAATCACTACTGCGTTCAGGTTTTTCCCTGTTTGCATGGTATTGAGACTTAGACCTTCGGTTTGGGTGAAAATAATATTTTGATCCGGGTTTTTATCCAGCAATGGTTTAATGTCGTTTTTGCCGCCCCACTGAGCCGTACCGTGTTCTTTACCGGTCATGTATTTCTTTCTGGTAGTAAGAAAGTATACTACAAAGAGAAAATAGAAAACGGAAAAGAAGCCTAGTATTTTAAACGCTAATATGTCCGGTTGAAAAATAGGATTCGTGTTCATGTGTTGCTCAAAATCCGTCATAAACTGATTAAAATTAAAAATGGTAACTTGTTCATAAGTGCTTAATACGGTTCCGAAATGGAGAAGCGTATATGCTATGAAAAGATATATGACAATAAAAGCTATTTTATAGTTCTGAATTCTTTTTTCCCTTTTGGCTTGTTCTGTCGTCATATCGGCTGCACCTCTTTTGCTGCTGACTTAAAATCCTTTCTTCATCCCTATCTTCATCCACCGTATCAGCCGAGATACAATACCCTTCAGGTTACTTTCATTATAGCAGTTTTCACCAGTGCCTACAAGATAAAATAAAGAAAATTGCAATATATTAAAAATAAATATTATCAATTAAAAAGAGGTGCCAAAAAGCCGGAACCCTTGACTTGTGCACCTCCTATTTTGTTTATTTTTTATTTATGTCCTAGATAGGTTTCAAAAAAAAGTAAATTGAAGTAGCTGGTGGTTGCCATTTTATCGTCCCGGAACAGCACACCGGAGTTAGTGTTTCCTAGGATATGGAAGTTTTTTATCCCCGCTCGCTCCGCCCAGCGCAGCGCGCCGGCTAAAGAGGCCGGAGAATCCAGATAGGCATTGTCTAAACGAAACAGGGTCGCATAATCGAAATCCCGCATCACCTGAAGGGTAAAGCGGTCCTTTTCCTGGGCTTCTTCCCGGGTCAGGTAATGGGAAAAATCGACGGAAGCGAGCAAAACCGCTCTCTTATCCTGCAGGGCGGCCTGCAACCGGTCAAGCAATTGGTCCACCTCCGTCAAAGACACCCCATAGTGAAGAATCACAGGCACTACCGGCGTTGCCGGGAGAAAATGCTTGATCAAGGGCATCAGGTTCCCTACGGAATGTTCCTTGCCCAGGATTTTTTCATCCCTGACCACTTCCCGCTGCTCCAGCAAACTACACACAAGGCTTTTTTCCGTTTTAACCAGACCCAGGGGCGTCTGCCAGTCCGCCAGTCCGGTGATGATCCTTCCGCCCTGGTTATAATGGTTCGGCCCGATGAGCACCAGCACTTCCGGCTCCTGGGCAGCTACGTGCTCCAGTAGCTCCATGATCATGGTCCCGGCCACCAAATGATGGGGAAGTACCCCGGCAACGATTCTTTTCCCCTGAAGCCGTCCGGATCGCCCTCCGGTTTCAGTCAATTGACCTGTCTTTGCGGATTGAACCGCCTGAATCGATGGAGACGCTTGAGCCGCTTCCAATGATTGAGCCGATGGAGATTCTTGCGCCGGGCTGCCGGCCGCAGGGTATTGCGCCAGGATTTGGGCCAAATCTTCCGCCGAGACAAAACTGGCCTGCGCCTTTACATTGTTCCACTCCCGTTCCTCCCCCTTAATGGGGAGGCTGCCGGCGCTGGGACAGTTGGCTTTTTCCGCTTCCAGCCGACCGCTGGCCGCCTGACAGGCGGCCAGCGCCACAGCCCCGGCCATTATAATTACTAAGGCAATCCGGCTTCGTCTCATTATTTAATCACAATCCTGTCTTCCTCGCCCAGGATCCGGACGTCCCGGTTCCTGCCGTTACTCAGCAGGGTACCCTGGGCCGTAAATTCACCCGGCGAGACAACCCGTGCGTAATAGACCACTTTTTGCGTCCCGGCTCCTCCTTTTCCCGTGCCTTTCCATACGGCGAAAGCAATCTTTGGCCCTTTCACCTCAAAGGGGAAAGTCCAGTCCCTGGACACTTTTTCCCAGCTCATCCTTGCGTAGGGCCGCGGCACGTACTTCAAACCGGAGGGCAAAACATCCACCAGTTCGTAGAGGCCGGCCGGCGCCAAATCCTTGATTTCGTATTCCAGCACCACCTCCACCAGATCCCCCGGCCGCAGCGTGGAGGTAGCCACTCCGTTGACCTTGTAGGTCCGCTTGACCGCCAGGTCGTCCCGCGCCGGCTTTTCTTCTTTTTCGTACGGCTGACTATACACGGTGGTTAGCCCTACTTTGCCGCGAATATCCTTAAACTGCAGCTGCGCCAATTCTTCCGGCAAGAGGTACAGGGCAAGTATTTCATCCCCTTGCAAGGTCTTTTGTTCCGTTTTACCCTTCCTGACATAGGTGAAGGAAACCGGTTCGCTGTCCAGATAACGCAGCTTGTATTTCAGGATCTGTAATTGTTCCAGGTTGTTGAGCAGTTCCTGGCCGGGGTTTTCCAGCAGGTACTGGTATAATTTGTTGTTCTCGGGAGCACCCAGTTTGGCCGCCAACATGGCCAACTGGCCGGTCGCAGCGATGATTTCATCCTGGCTTTGGCCAATCTTTACACGCATGGTCGGGCCAAGGTCTTCCCCATAGACCTCCAGTAACTCCGCGTAAATCGTCCTGGCCACCGCGCCGTTCCCGATATCCAGCATGGCCAGGGCCAGATAAACCTGCTGCTCCGGCGCCAGATCCTCCTGCGCGAGATATTTGTTGATCTCCGGCAGGACCGGTTCGCCCAGAGCCCCTAAGCCCCACAAGGCCGGGGTGGGATCTTTTCCTTCCTTCTCCCCCTTCTCCAGTAAGGCGTAGAAGTAGCCAATCAGCGCGCTCCGGTCAAAGCCCGGACTGCCTAAGGAGGCCACCAAAGCCGTCAAAACCGGGTCGCTTTCCCCATAGGGCAAGAGGGCAATTCCCCCGTCTTCCTTCTGATAGGGCAGGAACTCATCGGTTTCGGCCGGTTCGTCGACGAACTCCTTAAAGGAAGCATCCTCCTGGGCATAATATTCCGCCAGCAGCTTCCGGGCTTCCGCAGCGGCTAATTTCTGCTCCAGCCGCTCCCCCCGATCCCAAACCAGTTGCCACAAACCACACAGGTACTGCCCCTGCTCGTAATTGCTGAATACCACGTAAGTCGGTTCTTTCGGGCTGCCTTGCAGCTTCGTGTTTTCCTCCAGCAACCGGTGGGAACTGACAAAACGCTCCAGGAAAGAGGCAGCCACGGTAAAGCTTTGACTTAGTTTATCCTGGGAATCCCCTGCCTTTCCTTCCGCAACCAGCGTGTACGTTCCTTCCTGGAGGGCGGGAAGTTGCCAGTTAAAGCTTTCCGCCACCTTCGCTTTGCCTTGTTTCTTGATCACTTTCCCCGCCGGGTCGTGCAACTCCAATTGGTAAACCACCGTATCCTGTGGGCTCACCTTTTCCCCGTAGGAACGCACCAGGACCACCGGGGTGTCCCCCACCAAATACTGCTCGTTAAACACCAGGTCGACGAAGAAAGGCAAGCGAACGGGAATCTGGTAAGTACCGCTGGCGGCCTGCAAATCCTGGGTCATAGCGTGGTAAGTCACCCGCCAGTTGGTCAAATTATCAGGCAAAACGAACTCCACCTGCGCCTCGCCGCGTCCATCGGTTTCCACGGTGGTAAACAGGACGGTATCGGTAAAATCGTCCCGTAGCTCATCGCCTCCTCCCCCCTGTTCCGCTCCGCCCGGATAGGCGGGATGGTCGTGGGAAGCCCGGGTATCCAGGTACATCAGCACGTAATCATGATAAAGGTCGACTAAGAAATTGACGTCCTGTTCATTCATGGCATAGATCGCTTCATCGACCAGATTCAGATTGACCCTGGCTTTCACCGGCCGCTTCTCTTGATCGGTCACCTTCACCCGAAGGGAGACCTTATCCTTCGGACGGTATTCTTTTTGGTCCGTGGTCAGCTCTACTTGCAGGGCTTTCTCTTCCCTGTCGAAGGGAATAATCTCGGACATGGACCCAATGTATACGTTCCCGTCGAAATAGACCGCCCCGACGTTGGTGTTGGGAATGTCCGTCTTGGAGAAGACAAAACCATACTCCGGCCGGTCGGACACCTGAAAGGCTTCAATCTCTTTCTGACCACGATAGAACAGGAAAGCCTGTTCTCTTTCGGCCAGTTTATGCTCACTGTCCATAAAGGCCACCGACACCTGTTCCCCTTCGTTATAATACTCTTTGTCTTTTTGCAGGCGGTAATATTTATAATATTCCCCGCGGCCATAGGCGCTGTCTTCATGAATATAGACCCGCTTGCGGGCGATGCGGCCCTCTGCGTCGGGTGCGGTTAAATCAACGTAATAGGAATGCTGTGGATCGAGGGCTAGCTTGTAAAGGGCCTTCCCTTCCTGATTGGTAGTCATGGTAAAATCGGTCAGCTTTTTCGTGTCGTAAGTATAGGAATATTGTTTTTCCACCTGCTTGGTAATAAAGTTGTAGCTTTGCCCGGTCTCGATTTTCGTCCATATTTCCTGATAAATGGTCCCCTTAATGGGCTGCCCCGCCACCGGTTGACCCAGGTAGTTTTCCTGCTTTATATCCATGCCGGCATTTATTTTGTCCAAATCAATCCGGAATAACCCGGCGTCCAGGGTGACCTCCTGTCCGTTCCGCTGGACCGCGCCCTCCAAAAAGAACTTGCTGGCAAAAACATAGATTACACTGGAAGCGCTGATCTCCCCGGCTTCAGGCGTCGCCACCGTAACTTCCAAAGGAACATAACGGTAGGGTTCGGAATAAAAGTTATCCACATGGCCCGAATAGGGGATCTGCGCCTGTCCTTTTTCGTCTGTGACAACCTGCCCCGTTTCATCCATGATGTTGTAATTCAATTTCACCTGGGAGACAGGGGTCCCTTCGAAAAAGGCCGCCTCAGTTGGAAAATGGACCTTTTCCCCGGCAAAGATAGCTGTTTTTTCCCGTTCTACTTTAATCTTGTAGGCCGGTTTCTGGTAAGTGGCCACCTTAAAGCCCCGGGAAAGGAAGAGGGTATCCCCTTTCCGGACTTCCAGGTAATAATAATCAGGAGCCAGGGTCGGCAGTTCAATTTCGCCGCTGAAGACGCCCTGCTTAACGGAAACCGTTTTGCTAAGCAGGGAAGTATCGTGCTGCTGCCAATAAAGGTCATTGCCCAGTCCCCGCAGGATAAGTTCTACTTCCTTCAGTTCTTCGGCTCCCCGGCGCGGGCTGAGCACGCCCCAGAAACGCACCGTATCCCCCGGCTTGAACAGCTCCCGGTCCAGGTAGAAATACTTCCAATAATCCCGCGGGTCATAGGGTAATTTTTCGGCAGCGGCGATGTTGGGGTTATCCTCTGCCGTAAACAGCGGCACAACGGTTTCCCTGGAACCGCTTTTAATAAGGGCATATTCCCTTTCCTCCGTCCGCAGGTTTTGCTCCAGGACAATGACCCCCTCTTTGTTGCCTTCAACCTTCCGGCCACTGCCCACGATTTGCAGTTGGGCATCCTGAACCGGCTTTTTGGTCTGCAGGTCATTTATCCAGAGCAGGCTCTTTTCTTCTCCTTGCACCAGGTACACCGCCAAATCGGTTACCTGGAACCAAACCTGACGCACACAATCCTGCATTTCGATTTGGGCGGCATAATAGCCTGCCGGCAGGGCTTCCGGCGCCACCAGATAATGCTGGTAATCATTCGTACTGACCAGGTTTTGTTCAAATTCGGCGATTTTGGACAGTTTGCTGAAATCCTGCTGCTTTTGCTCCCATACGAAACTGGCCCATTCCGGCAATTGGTCGTTTTCGCGCAAGGCCTTGCAAAAGGCCCGGTAATCGCCATAGCGGTATACAGAAACCGCAGCTTTCGGCACTTCCTCTTCAACAAAGAAATAGACAGGAAACGCCGGAGGCTCAGAGGTCTTAAATTCCGTTGTTTCCCGGCTTACTTGGAAAGTAAAGGCCTCCTCATCCTCTTCCGATTCGGTTTCAAAGCTGAAGGTGTAATCTGCGGGCAAGGAAGCGGCTCTGTCGGTCAGGGGCAAGCCTTTTTTCACCGTTACCACATATAAACATTCCGCTTCCAATTTTTCCGGCACAAAAACCAGGGTTTTGCCGTGTTTCTCAAAACGGCCCTTCACCTGCGGCACAATCTTTACGTACTCCTGTGCCTTTTCTAAAGAGAAATTGTCATGAGAAAAGAGAATCTCAATGCCTGTATTTAAGGGAACATAGGTGGTTTGGTCACCGGGCAGGGTTCGCACCACCCGGAAATCCCCTTTGGTTTGGAAAGCCCAGCTGTATTGGGCCCTTTCTTTTCCTTCCGGGTCAAAGGCCAGCCGGTAAACCGTATTGGCAGCCAATTTCATCTTGGGAATAATACGGTATTCCTTGCCCCCGGCTTTTTGATCCAGGGTGTACTCAAAAGCCGGTTCGACCTTGAGCTTCTTTTGCAACTCCTTTTCGGAGATGGGATCTTGACTGAGTAAGACAAAGCCGGCTTCCGGGTCGACCCCCAGAGAGTCTTCCTTCAGGGCTTTAATAGTAATTTCGCCGGCCAGGGCCGGTTGGATCCCCGGACCAAACAAGCCCGCCTGCCACAGCAGGCCGCCACAAAGCAACAAAACCAGAAATCCAGCCACCAGTTTAAGCCCCCGGCCATTCCTGAGCCAGTTGGGCCAGGAAAAGGCGCCTTTTTGCCTGGCCCCGGTACCGTCCGGGCCCGCCTGAGCCGGATCCATCTTTTGTTCCGCCGGCTTTTGCTGTTCTTCCCCCGCCTTTTTCTCTATCGCCTGTTGTAAAGTACTGCGCAATTCATCCTGAAAACCTTCCCTTAGCGGTGCCGGCTCTAATTCCTTAACCAACTTGCCCAACTCTTTTTCAATTGGCGTCATATCCCTATCCTGCTCAAATCGCTTTTTACTCATGGTCCACCATCCTTTTCCGCAAATTCCTCAACCCACGGTGCAAGAGCTGTTTGACGGAACCTTCACTTTTGTCCATGATTTCGGAAATCTCTTGATAAGACAATTCGTACAGGTAGCGCAAAATCAGCGCTTGTCCCTGTAAGGCGGGCAATGCCTGTAACTCTTTCCTTAAACGCTCTTTTTCGACCCGCAACAACACCACCGTCTCCGGCAAGGGGTTTTCGTCGCGCAGGCTGTCCGTCTCCAACCAATCAGCCGTTAATCCTTTCTTCCGGTAAAGATCATTTACCGCGTTGGAGGCAATTTTAAACAGCCAAACCCCCACCGGAATATTCCGGTACTCATACCGGTCAATGTGCTCCAGGGCCGAAAGAAAGGTTTGGGAAGTTAGCTCTTCAGCATCCGCCTGGTTAAAAGTACGGTAAAATACGTAGTTGTATACCTTCAAAAAATAAGTATCGTAGAGTTCTAAAATTGCTGCTTTATCCCGTTTTATTCTTTCCACCAATTCCCTGTCATCCACTGCCGTGGTCCCAAATGAAATCATCTTCTCCCTCCTTAATGCACTGCTCATTAATAATAACGCGGATGTTGAGCAAAAGTTACGCCTTTTCCCGCGCAATTTTTAACCTGGCCCAAAATGCGCTAAAAAACCTAAAAAAAGAAGCTGTTGCCCCTATTCTATCACACCAGCTTCTTTTGCGTATTATTCTAATCAATCTAAACTATTGCGTTCGTTTTGTTCCTTTTGCTCCTTTTTCTTTCCTTATTCTTTTGCTTATATTATCGCTTTCCGTCCGGCTGTTTTTACTTTCTTTCCAGCCAGCCTTTTTCCACCAGCAATTCGGCAATTTGCACTGCGTTCAACGCGGCCCCTTTCCGCAGATTATCCGCCACCACCCACATATTCAGACCGTTAGACACCGTGAAGTCTTTTCTGAGCCGCCCGACAAAGACATCATCCGTGCCGGAACAATTAACGGCCAGCGGATAAAGCTTGTCTTGCACATCGTCGATCACTTTAACGCCCGGAGCGGTGGCAAGGATGTTTTTGATTTCCTCGATTTCCGGCAACGCTCGCTCGGTCTCGATGTTGATCGCTTCCGAATGACAATTCAAAACAGGTACCCTTGCGGCCGTAGGTGAAACCAGAATTTGGTCATCTTCAAAGATCTTCCTGGTTTCATTGACCATCTTCATCTCTTCCTTGGTATAGCCATTATCCAGGAAGACATCAATGTGCGGCAGCACATTAAAGGCAATCTGATGCGGATAGACATTAACCTCGATTTCCTGCCCCTCCAGATAAGCTTTCGACTGATTCTGCAGTTCCTCAATGGCTTCCCGGCCGGTGCCGGAAACCGCCTGATAGGTGGAGACCACAATTCTCTTGATTTTAAACAAATCATGCAAGGGCTTTAATGGCACCAACATCTGGGTCGTGGAGCAATTCGGATTGGCAATTAACCCCCGGTGGTTACGAGCCGCTTCGGGATTGACCTCCGGGATAACCAGCGGAACCTCCGGATCCATCCGAAAGGCGCTGCTGTTGTCAATAACCACTGCTCCCTCCTGGCGGGCGAGCGGGGCCAATTGCTGGGCCGCCTCTCCTCCGGCTGCCATAAGCACTAAATCGACACCTTGAAACACCCCAGGACTCACTTTTTTTACCACATAGCTCTTGCCACGAAATTCAATCACTTTGCCATCACGGCTTCTTACCAAGGGGACTAATTCAGAAACCGGCACACGGGACTTTTCCAGGATTTTGACCATTTCCGTCCCCACTGCGCCCATTCCTACAACGGCCACTTTATACTCTTTCATTACCTTCAGCTCCTTGTTACATAAAACTCGCTAGTTTTGCTTACTGCAATTTTAATTATTATATTTACTCCTGACCCCTTTGTCAATGGTCTTTTCGGGACAATTTTCAGACAACTTCTACATTCTTTCTTCTTGCATAAATTGTTATCTGGATTTATAATATAATTAGGGAATATTCTGTATAATTTTCTTGTCTGCTAAGTGCTAACCTTGTTTGCTTGCACCTCCGCTTAATCGGGAAACTGACAGTAAGGGGGGGGGAAAAAATGAATAAAAGGTGGATATGGGTCATTTTGTTCGCGGTGGTTTTATTCCTCTTGGTCCCGATGACAGTATGGGGAGCAACCTTGTATGTAGGACCCGGCCAAACCTACAACGGCACCACCCAGGACGTAATTAACCAAGCAATTCAAGACGCTAACGCCGGAGATACGGTGTATCTTCGGGCAGCCACCTATAACATCACCGGTCCAATAATCTTAAAAAGCGGGATCACCCTGCGCGGGGACGGCGGTAAAACGGTAATCCATGCGGCAGGAGATAATGTATGTAATAACCCCAGTAGCGAAACCGGCAGTGCGTATGTAATCGGAAACGATGTCTCCAATGTGACCATCTGCAACCTGCGCTTTACCAGTACGGCCGATGAAAAAAATGACGGTGGGCACGGAGACGGACGAAATTGTATCCAATTCCGCAGAGCCCAAAATTGTGAAGTGTACAACGTCATCTTCTCCAGATGGTTGTTCAATGACGGCGTCCGCGTAAGCAAATCCAACGGGATTAGCGTCCATGATTGCGAAATCAATGCCGGCCATGACGGGATTTGTTTTTACGCCTCACAAAACTGTAAAGCTTATAACAACCAAATCTCCGTGCAAATAAACAACGGTATTCGGGCCAATGGTTCCAGTAACGTCGAAATCCATAATAACAATTTCACCAGCAGATCTGACCTCGGTGGCTGGTGCTGTGTCCAGATTCAGGGAAATGCCAGAAACGTGAACATCCATCATAATATCTTTTATGATACGGCCGGAAAAATCGGAGTCGCACCTTATGACTTCTCCGGCTCCAATATCCAGGTTCATGACAATGTCTTCTGGAATTGCGTGACACCGATCCAAGTCGGGTCTGGCTCCAATAACATTGTCAATCCGTCCGATCGAAATTTAGGCAACTGGGTCCAGCAAGGGTACGGCAGAAGCATTAATAATAGTAATATCCCTGCTCCTTCGGGCAACAATACTCCTGTCCAAAATGGAAAACAGCAACAACAACAGCAACAACAACCAACAACCCAGCCCCGTTCTAATCCATCTTCCCAGTCCCGTTCCAATCCTTCTTCTCAACCCAGTTCCAATAATAGTAATCTTCCCAATTATTATTATCCTCGTTCGAATTATAGCCCTAATTACAATTATAGTCCTAATTACAATTATAGTCCCAATTCCGGCTCTCCTTCCAACTCAAATTATGACTATAACTATTATTACTATCCTCGTTCCAGTTCAAACAATAATAATAACTATTATTACTATCCTCGTTCCAGTTCAAATAATAATAATAACTATTATTACAGTCCTCGTTCCAGTTCAAATAATAATAACAGCCCTCGTTCCGGTAATAGTTCCCGGCCTAGCAGTTCACGCCCGAATAATAATAACCGTTCCGGCCAGACTTATATTATTGCTCCCGGTATTGGTCCTAATTCCGACGTTATCATCCCCAATCTCAGCTATGAAGACCTTTTCGGACGCTTTGCTCGTTAAGCTCTCAAGCAAATACCTAGTTCACCAGGGGCTTGTGTGAAACTTGAATTCACACAGCCCCTTTTTTGTGCCCAGGGGGTCTTTCCGCGATGCTGGAAAAAGTAAAAAGAGAGAACTGGTCGTCATCTGCCGAGTTGTGATAAAATTAAACGCAGATCCGTTTTTTGTGAGGAGGCTATTGTCTTGAAAAATACTCGCTTTATGATCACCCTCTTTTTACTGTTCTTCCTGGGCATTCTTTTGCCGGCACCGGCTGTGGCCGCGTCAACGGCAGCGCAAAGTGTGGTAGCCCCCGTTAGCTCAAACACAGTCACCGTACCTGCGGAGAGCAGGTTCCCCGAGGTCTTTCCGCAAGCGATTTTCCCGCTGGCCAAAACCAGCCTGGAGTTACATGAAGAAAGAATCACCCTGGATTGGTCGGAACTCAGCACAACCGTCCAAGGTGCTTATAAAATCGTCAACCCCGAGGAAAAAAAGGTCAAGGTTAAGCTCGGGCTGCCCAACATTACCTCAGCTTTAGAAATATACTGCAATGAAGAAAAGAAGGAAAGCACCTTGGAACCCCGTTTAAACGCCCAAGTCTGGGAACTGCAACTGGAAGCAAAAGCGGAAATCAACCTGCATCTTATCTACACCATCGAAAACAGCGTGGACGAAGCAGGAATCATGAAAACAGGATACCGCTTTAATCCTGAAAAATCTGCGTTCTGGGGAAATACAAGTTCTCCTTCCTTTTCCCTTACTCTAAACTTTAAAGACACCCATCCCGGGCAAATCCTCAAGCTTGTTCCCTACAGCTTTCAATTTAAAAGGAATTCCCTGGTTTGGGAGCAAGCCGCCAACGCGGAGAAAAAAGACATCCTGATTTTGGCCAGCCTCCAGGAAGAAATGAAGTCCTGGCAAAAGCTCCTTTCTCCCGGCGAAAAAGCCCAACTCCAGGAACTAACGGCCCTGGGCGGCTATAAAACGGCCGCGGAAATCCTGGAGAAAAAGGCCCGCGAAGTAAAGAACAAACATGACAAGCGCCTGTTAAAGCTGGGACAAGCCTATTATCTAACCAAAACAAATTACCAGCAAAAAGCCCTCTCCATCTTCGAGGAACTCGTCGACAGCGAGGAGGCGTATCCCCGGGCGTACTGGGAACTGGGGAAAAGCCTGGCTCAGCATCCCGGCAAACTGGAAGATTTATTGGAAAAAGTACGCGAACACGAAGTGCATGCACTCTTGCAACCATGGCTCCTCGCCCAACTGCCCGATGGAGAAAGGGAGTCCTCCGCCCCGCAAATTATCATCAAATATACCGATACCAATATGAACAAGAAGGGAATTACGATCAAAGGCCACCTGACGGACCCTGATGGTGACATTGACCAGGTTACGCTCCACTACCACTGGGAAGGCGAAAGAACCGAAGAAATGGCACTACAGGCCCAGCAATTTTACTATGAATACGAACCGGTCTTTTTTGTCCCCGCCCCCAGTCCTTTTAAACGCCTCTATTTTGAAATCAGCGCCGTGGATTTTAGCGGCAATAAGGTTACCACCGGAACAAAAGAGGCCTTCTACCTGACCGAGGATTTTCAAAGCGAAACCTTCGTCCTGGATGGGGCCAACCTGATCCTGGCGGATTACACGCCGCGGGAACAAAACAAGCTGTACGCCTGGTTCAAAAGCTATTTGAACATTGCCCAGGAAGTTGGCTTTGTGCCTATTGAAGCCAAAAGCCCCCTTTTCATCTTCATGGGCAAAAACTATGACTTCATTAAAGATTATCAGGGGGTCATTTTCATGCAGTACACTCCGGCTCCCTTTTCCCCCAAACAGGCCCGGATTGCCGTCCACCGCCATTTTTTAAGTTACTGGTATGGCGCAGGCTGGAACTACCTCCCTGAAAAGGAGATCGCCAAATTTGGCGATGCCTTGTTATTGGGTAAAAACTGGTACTATTATGTTTTTAAATACCTCCAGCAAAAAGATTACCATCGATTTGCCCAATTATTATGTAAAATCGGAGAAGGCCAAAACTGGCGCCAGGCGTTAATGCACAGTTATGGACTAAGCCCCCTTCAATTGTACCTGTTTACAGGATGGCACACTGTGGGGTCCTATGTCCTCGCTTTGATTATCATCATCGGTTTTGCCTGGCTGGGGAAACACGGTTATATTACTAAATTCGTGCGGAAAGTGAAAAACACCAATTTTTCTCAGAAATAAACACAAAAAGTAGCAGGATTTATAAAATCAATGTCGAAGTATTGCTAGTGGCAAACAGGTATCAAGGAGGTATATAGTGGTGAAATATTCTAACAACTTTTCTTGGCTCAAAGTAACAACGATTACCACCTGTTTCTTTATAACCACCAGCCTTTTTCCTCTTTCCCCGCTCTATGGAACGGAGTTAGATTTAAAAAAACAACAGGAAATGCTGAGTCAGCAGATTAAACAGAACCAGAGCCTGCTTCAATCGAAGAAAAATGAAGAAAATAAAACCTATTTGGAATTAAAGGCCATTAATAATACTTTAAGTAAAACCTCCCGGCAGTTAAAAAGTACCGAATCCCAGCTCTATAACCTCCAGCGGGAATTAATTGCCCTGGAACAAGAGCTGGCCAAGGAATCCGAAACACTGGAAAACTACAAGGAAACCCTCGAAAAGCGGCTGATCGCCATATATCAGCAGGGGGACGTACATATTCTGGAGGTTCTGTTCGGCTCCACAACTATTACCGACTTTTTAACCCGTTGGGATCTGTTAAGCCGCCTTACGGAAAACAACAAAAACCTGATCTGTGAAACCCAGGCGAAAGTTACCTCGATTCAAGAAAAACAAAAAGCGATCGAGGAGAAAAAGCAGGCTTTAGCCACTTTAAAAGAGCACCAAAATGCCCAAAAACGCGAATTAGCCGTCGCCAGTTCACGTCAGCAAAAATTGTATTCCTCGGTTAAATCCGAAAGAGCCAAACTGGAGCAGGCCTTAAACGAACTGGAGGAACAATCGCGAAAGATTGCCGAAGAAATCCGGCGCAAAACTCAGGGCACTACCGGACAATCCTTAGGAACAGGAACCTTTACCTGGCCGGCGCCCGGCTATAAACGGATTACCTCTCAATATGGTATGCGCTATCATCCCATTCTTAAGAAAAGAAAGTTGCATACGGGAATGGACATCGGCGCTCCCAAAGGCGCGAACATCGTGGCCGCGGACAGTGGTACCGTGATTCAGGTGGGCTGGAACGGCGGTTACGGCAATACAGTCATGATTAACCACGGTAATAACAAGGTTACTCTTTACGCCCACTGCTCTGCCACTCTGGTCAGCGTAGGCCAAACCGTCCAAAAGGGTGACGTGATCGCCAAAGTAGGCAGCACAGGCTGGAGTACCGGTCCTCACCTCCATTTTGAAGTAAGAATAAACGGAGAACCGGTTAATCCAACTAAATATCTCTAATGATTTTTCGTTACTAAATACAAATACAACATAAGCCGGACGTGCCTGTTAAAGAAGCTTTCATCAAGCGTTACTTGAAGAAAGCTTCTTTTGTTTTTCCTGCTCTCCCCTTTTTCTTGCATAAACAAAGCGGGCTGGGATATAATATAAGATGCAAATGCTAATCTTTTGCATTTAGGAGGAACAAACATGCTGTCCGTAAGAAAACTACTTTTTGTCTTAATCCTGCTTGCGTTTTTCGGCACCGCCCTTTTTTTGCTTTCCGGATGCCAAACCGACCAGGCCACACCTCCTTCTCCTTCTATGGCTGCCTCTCCGCAAGCTGTTGTTTATACCAGCATTTACCCGCTTTTCGACTTTACTCAAAAAATTGGCGGCGACAAAGTGACCGTATTGAATATTACTCCCGCCGACAGTGACCCCCACTCTTTTGAACCTTCCAGCAAGTTAATCGCCGACCTGAGCAAAGCCTCGCTCTTTCTTTATCATGGTGCCGGGATGGAGCCCTACCTGGAAAAACTGCAGGCTACCCTCCAAAGGAGCCCCTTACTGATGATCGAAGCCAGCCGCGGCATCTCCCTGATCAAGCATGAGCATCCCAAGGATGAGCAAGCCCACGAAACGCACCGCGGCGAAACAGTCTCCAACAAAACTGACTCCCACGAAAAAGCCACGCACCAGGCAGTGCCACAACAGCATGGGGATAGTTCAACCCACAAAACGCACCGGCACGCCCAAACCGACCCGCATACCTGGCTTAGTCCCCTTTGCGCGCAAGAGCTCTGCCACAATATCCTGCAGGCGCTGATCCAGATCGCCCCTGAGCATGAAGCCTCTTTTGCGGCAAACTACCAAAAGCTGGAGCAGCAATTACAGGAACTGCACCGGGATTACCAAAGGGTTCTTGCCGCCTGTCCCCGCAAAGAGATCGTGGTTACCCACGAGGCCTTTGGTTACCTTTGCCGGGAATACGGCTTAACGCAAGTTCCGATGATGGGCTTAAGCGCCGAAGCCGAACCGACACCGGGCACCCTCAAGGAAATTATCAACTTCGTCCGTAAACACAAGATCAAATATATCTTCTTTGAGTCTCTCTATAGTCCCAAAGTCGCCGAAACCATCACCCGGGAAACCAACACAAAGCTGCTCCCGCTTAATCCTTTGGGCAGCCTGACCGAAGAAGCCGTCGCCAACGGTGAAGACTACTTCAGCGTGATGCGCCAAAACCTCCAAAATCTGAAGCTAGCCCTGGAGGAGAAGTAACATGAAGAACATAAACGCAACTCTCCGGACCAAGGAAACACCGGAACAAAAAAAGCCCATCCTTCGGCTGGCGGAAATCTCCTTTGCCTATCCCGGGCAACCAGCAATCTTAGAGCAGATTAGTTTGACCGTTTGCAAAAATGATTTTCTGGTTATCAGTGGCCCCAACGGCTCAGGGAAAACCACCCTATTAAAAATCATCCTGGGTTTGCTGAAAGCCCAAAAAGGAACGGCACAGATCGGCGGCGGGTTGCCCCCAAAGCCCGTGATCGGCTACCTGCCGCAAAAAGCCCATATCAACTCCGGTTTCCCGGCCACGGTTTGGGAAGTGCTTACGCTTGCCGCACGACAACGGAAAAACAAGGCCCAGGCGTGGGAAACCATGGTACGGGTAGGTCTTCTGACCAAAAAAGACGCCCTCTTAGGAACCCTTTCCGGCGGGCAATTACAGCGGGTCTTTTTAGCGCGGGCCCTGTTAAATAAGCCGGAAATCATTATTTTGGACGAACCGACCAACAATCTGGACAACCGGGGCAAACAGGAACTGTATCAACTGCTCGCCGCCTTACATCAAGAAGGGTTAACCATCATCGCGGTTACCCATGACCTGGCCGCTTTGCGGCCCTACGCCTCACGCCTTCTTTTAATGGCCAACAAAAAAGTTACCGAAATCCCCCCGGAAAAATGGAAAGTGGTGTGACCAAAATGCCGGAAATCCTGCAATATGAATTTATGCAAAAAGCCTTTATCGTGGGTTTGTTTGTGGGCGTGTTATGCCCCACCATCGGGATGTTTCTTGTCCTGCGCCGGCTTTCGATGGTCGGGGACACCTTGTCCCATGTCTCGCTGACCGGAGTCCTGCTGGGACTGTTATGGAACATCAGCCCGCTTCCTTTTGCCCTTTTTTTCTCGCTCCTCACAGCGTTCCTGCTGGAAAAATTAAGAATGATCTACAAAAATTACGCTGAAATCTCCCTGGCCATTATCATGTCCGCCGGGCTGGGCTTAGCCGTGATTCTGATGGGGATTGCCAATACCTCCGATACCGGACTTTCCAGCCTCCTTTTCGGCAGCATCTTAACACTCACCAATCAGGATCTGCTGATCATCACGGTCTTAGCCTTCTTTTCCCTGCTGTTGCTTTGGGGATATTACCGCGAATTCTTCTTCCTGACCTTTGATGAAGAAGGGGCCCGCCTGGCCGGGATACCGGTGGAACGTTTTAACTATTTGCTGCTGTTTTTGACCGCGATGGTTATTGCGCTGGGGCTGAAAATTGTCGGAGCCTTACTCATTTCTTCGCTCTTAACCGTTCCCGTGGCGGCCGCTTTGCTACTTTCCCGCAGCTTCAGGCAAACGATGCTCTGGTCGGTTTGCTTCGGCCTGGCCTCGGTCGTCATCGGCCTTACCAGCTCTTTTTATTTCGACCTGGCCCCCGGCGGGACTATTGTGCTCACTTCGGTCATCATCCTTCTCGTGGTACTTCTCAGTACAAAAGTATACGATTTTTTCAGCAAAAAGGAGGTCAAGAGCACCGATGAACGATAAGCAACTCACCAAACTTTTACACGCCATGAAGGAAAAAGGGCTTAAATTTACGCCGGCCCGGGAAATCATGCTGAAAATATTTCTGCAAGCCGATGATAAACTCCTTAGTGCCGCCGATACTTTTGACCTGGTCCGCAAGGAAAACGCCAAAATCAATTTTTCCACGGTCTACAGGAACTTAGACACGCTGGTAACCAATCAACTCATTGAAAAAATTACTTGCCATGACGGCATCAGGTACAAACTAATCAGTCAGAAACAGCACCATCATTTAATGATTTGCACCCATTGCCACAAAACGGAGCCTCTTCCCTTCTGCCCATACGGGGAACTGGAAGCCTTCATCAAAAACGGGACCGATTTTCTTCCGACCAACCACCATGTGGAAATATACGGCTACTGTAAAAATTGCCGTCAGGAGCTTAAGTAAACGCAAATTATATAAATGTTCAGATGTTTAGCGCACTGCTGAGGGCGCTTTTTTATTTTCCCGGGATGCTGCGTTTTTAAAGGACCGCATCAAATCAAGACAGGTCAATGCAGGAAAAAAAGTACAAAACTGGCATACAGCACAGCGAAAACCGCTAAGAAAGCCACCCCCCAGCCAGCCCTTTTATTCTTCCGGCGCAGAAGCCACCTGGCGTAAACCAAGGTATACAATCCCACGCAAAGGGCGACTAGCCACAATAAGAGATCGGAAAGCAGGACACTCATCATCATCCCTCCTTTTGCTCCGAAGGCGCTGTCCTCATCATCATGCCGGTCCGTCGCACATGAAATTCCGTTTCCACACTTACTTCAAACTGCGGGTATTTGCTCAGCCAATCATATTCAATCCAATCCTGCCAGGTCAAAAAATCAGTCCTGGTATTTTCTCCGAAGCCAAAAATGTCCGCACGAAATTCCTCCTGGGTTTTGCGAATTAAACGAGTCGCCTCCCGGGAAATGGTTCGGCTGACGTAATCCTCCAGTTGCCTTCTTAATCTTCCCTGCTCGTAATTTTCGCCGCTTTGAATCGAGAGAATTTCCCCTTCCAAAAACAAACGGATCTTCATCTTTTGCTGCCTGAGATCAATTGTTACCTCCGGTTTACGCCCTTGGATTATTTCTGCCACGATAATATTACTGCCGGCTTCCTTCGGGTCAGGATCAGGAAAGGTAATGCTTCCCCGGACAAAATTTCCCGTAAGTAGCTGATAAAACCTGGTTTCTTTCCCGTTGAGATACCCTATCAATTTATCCTCGCGAAATGCGGCCAATCCGATGATCTCAATCTCATTGCCCCCCTTCCGGGGAATCTCCCCGGGAAGATAAGCCAGTCCCTGTTCCACTTTCTCTTTGCTGTTTTGCTCTTGCTGTTTCAACTCGTCTTCCTTTTCTTTTTCCGGGCTCTTTTTTTCCATGCCGATTAAGGCCGCAATCGGCTGGCTCCCGGGGGAATTCAACCCTTCATAAAAGCGATGAATATCGGCATGGGGAAGCAGTCCCGTCGTCCTGGAGGCCGCCATAAAAATATCGATTTGCCGCGAGGGATATCTTTCAAAAACAAGGGTTTTATTGGCCTGAATCAGCTCACTGGCCTTCCCTTGCGTAACCATTAAAAAGTTGGTCCGGCGCACTTCCCGGCTGCGCACCAAAGGATTAATATACCGGTCTAAGCCTTCCTGGGCGATTTCTTCCGAAACAATGATCGCTTTATTATGGATGAAGGTCAGATGTTTGCTGATAAAACTGTCCGCCAGTTCTAACGCGGCAAAAAGGGAAGGCGCCTCCACCGAAATTACTTCACTGGCTTTTTCCGCATCTCCTCCTTCAATGGGCTGCGGGATGGCCAACTGGAAAGTAACATTAACGATATTCCGTTCTCCTTTGTCAATGCCCAGCAGGATGATATAGCCCAATTCGTCGGTTTCATGTGAGCTCCAGCAAGCCGTCAAAAAGACCAAAGCTGCCGCCAGCAGCATCAGAAAGACGATTTTTTGCTTCATTTTGCTTTCTCTCCTTTCCCGCCTAAAAAAGCAATGGCGCACAGCAATAAGGGCAAGCCAAAAGTAATGGCCCCCCCATAGTACATACTGAACAGACTTTCCAGTTTTACTGTTTCAACTATATTCTGCGGAGTAAAAGCGATCGTAAAAAGCAGCAAAGAAAACAGTCCTAGCAACGGGCGGTAATAAGGAATTTTTAAGGTGTCTTTCAGGATCTGCAATGTTACGAACAAGCCGATGGCAATCCGCATAATGGCGGTAAAAGCCGCAAAAATAACAAAGACCGCTTCGACCCGTTGGACATAATGCCCCAAAAAAATACTTCGGTATAACTGGTAAATCGGCACAAAAGTTTCCGTGCTGGTAGGATAGGGCAGCACCATGAGATAAACTGTCACCATGCTCGTAAAAAGCAGAATGACAACCCCCATACTCCAAACGCCGATCTTTTTTATTTTCGCCCGGTCGCTGGAAGAAAAATAGGAGACCAGATAGGCCAGCGCGATCACTTCGCCAAAAGAAGATATTTCAAAAACGCTGCTTTTCAGAAAAGAACCGAACCCAAAACCCATTACCGGAAAAATCATTCTAAAATCATAGTAGGGAAACAAAGCCGCCAGAGACGTCACTAAGCCGATCCCGATATAAACCAGCGCAATATAACTGCTTCGCGCAAGGGCTTCAACCCCGTAATATAACGCATACCAGGCGCCAAACAGATAAAAAACCGCAATGGCGCTAAGCGGGGTTTCGGGAAGAAGACTCAAGATTACCGACTCGCTGAAAATCCTTAAAAGCAGCCCTGTGGTGACCAGAAAATAGCAAAACATAATTAAATTGACCGCTATCCCCAGACCGGGACCTAACAGTAATTCCGTTATCGCCGTCAGTGGTTTTCCGGGAAAACGCTCCAAAAGCCTCGCGATGATTAACCATAAACCAAGAGCCAACGCGCCGCTGGCGATAGGCAGAAGCCAACCGGCGGTGGCGCCATGTTCCGTGATCATCCGAGGATAACCGATAAACGCTTTCATCCCAATCAGGATAACCAGGACGGCCGTCATCTCGGAATAGCCGATCCGAATCTTGTTCATTGCTGTTTTCCTCCACGCGTATTCTTAATCCAACCACGACTGATCTTGGGTTGACGTATTTCATCCAACGGGGTAAGATAGTCTACCCGCTTTTCCATGGACCAAACGGGCCCACGCAAGACCACATCCGGCTCCGTTTTCACGGGCGGCCCCACCGGAGCAAGGAAAGGAACCCCGAAGGATTTCATGCTGACCATCGTCACTAAGAACAAAAACAAACCTCCCGATATGCCAAAGAATCCGAAAAAGGCCGCCAGGATCGTAAAAACAAAGCGGATAAACCGTAAACCAAAGGAAATGGAATAATTTGGTATAGCAAAGGAAGCCAGACCGGTGATGGCCACGACAATAATCAAAATGGGGCTGATAATCCCGGCCTGGGCGGCGGCCTGCCCTAGAATCAGCGCCCCCACAATCCCGATGGTATTGCCGATAACTCCCGGCACCCTTACGCCCGCTTCCCGGATTAATTCAAAAGCGAATTCCATCACAAAAAGTTCAAAAATCGTCGGAAACGGTACGATCACGTGAGCTGCGGCAATGGCTAACAAGAGTTCCGTCGGAATCATTTCCTGATGGAAATTGACCACCGAAACATACAGGCCGGGCGTAAGAAGGGTAATAAAAAGGGCCAGCACCCTTAAGACCCGCAAAAAATTCCCGTAGGGAACCCGTAAATAATAATCCTCCGGACTATGTAAAAGGGAAAACATCGTAACGGGAACAATCAAAGCCTGCGCACTTCCATCGACAATAATCGCCACATGCCCTTCCACCAGAAAGGAGACTACCCGGTCCGGCCGCTCCGTGGTAAGTACCTGGGGCGCCAGTTTAAAAGGAGCGTCTTCGATAAATTGTTCCAAAATCCCGGCTACCCCGATGTAATCGGTCTTAATGGAAGCAATCCGGTGTTTGACTTCTTCCACCAGCTTCGGATTGGCCAAATCGTCGATATACATGATGGCCACATCCACATTCGTCCGTGAGCCTATTTTTTGTATTTCCGTAATCAACTTTTCGTTACGGAGCGCTTTCCTGATCAGGCCGGTATTACTGCGCAAGGTTTCGTTAAAGGCTTCATGCGGCCCAAAGATGACCTCTTCCGTTTGCGGAATGCCGACACCCCGCCTGTCCCAGCCTTTGGTCTCGATCACCAGGCTTTTGTCGCACCCTTCGATAAATATAGCGGTGTTCCCATAATTAACCAGGTCTAAAATGCTCCGGTATTGATCCAAAAGTGCTACATCATGTCCGGGCAGTAAATGCTCCATAACATATTCGGCCAGGCGTCCGCGCTCCTCGACGATCTCGCCTTCATCAATCAAAACCATCAGGGACTTTAAAATGTCGTTGTTGATGATATTTTTATCGGTCAAGCCGTCGATAAAAATCAAAAAAGCTTTTAACGGCGGCTTTGTGGCAATATAAAAATCACGAATGATCATGTCCTTGTTTTTGGAAAGGGCATAGATTTTGTTCAGATACTCCCGATTAGTTTCTAAATCCATGCTTACGTATAGGTCTTCCGGTTTACCGGACCTTTTTTCTTTTTGCTTGTGTAGAGGCAAAGGCTTCCTCGGCTTTTTCAGCTTGTTTTTGTCCTGGTCTGCGTCCCTTTCTTTATCCTCCTTTTCCCCGGCTGCGGCCTGGTTTTGCTCCTTGTCCTTGTCCCCGGCCTGGTCCTTCTCCTGCTCCCGGCCTTTGTCCTGGTCCGCGTCTTTTGCTTTGTCCAGAGCCTTTTCTTCCCCTTCGCCTTTTGCTTGGCCTTTTGCTTCACCTTTGTCTTCAGCCTTGCCTTCACCTTTGTCTTCAGTTTTGTCTTCATTGCCTGGTTCTAAAATGAATTTTTCCTGATAGCGCGCATTTTTAAAGTTGAATAATTTCTCCTCGAGCTTCTCCCAAAAGTTGGCCATCTTCTTCTTCCTTTCCGGTTATTAATTTATTCTTTGAAAATACAAATCAAAATATGCCCCGTCACCCTTTCCCGATATTCGCATAGAGTATTAAAGAGTAGCGAAAACGAAAGGAGAATTACTGAATGATGAAAATGTATAACAGCGTGCGTCACCTGATCATGGAGCTGAATGAACTACTGATCGTCTATGGTTACATGATTCAAAACGCCCCGACGGAAGAAGCAAGAAGATTGTCGGAACTCAACAGGAGAACGGTTAAGGCTACGAAGGAACTCTTCGGAAATATGTTTAACGATACCTTCAACGAGAATCTCGCCGCCATGTCGGAGGTGGCGGAAGAAGTACCGGTCTTCGCGGAATTTCGGGCCGCCGCCCAATACGCCTTTATTGAAGAAAGCCAAATCATCCAAATGCTGAAAAACATCTACCTGAATGCGGATAAATGCCATCATGATACGATTTTCGGTCAATTGATCGAACATATCGTCAACGCCATGCGCCTCCTCTACCTCTTAACTTAACAGCCCCCACTTCATCTTTAGTAAATACCTTTTCGAAAAAGGCTGATTGAAAAACGTTTTCAATCAGCTTTTTTGCAAACAGCTATGTTGAGGGTCCGCAAAATTTAGGTTTGGGCAACTTTTTGAAGCAAGCACTTCTCTTAATTGTCCGTACATATCATAAAGAGAAAAAGAAAAAAGTGCGGAGCACAAAGGAGTTGGCCGTATGCAGAATCCCTGGCAGGAAGTTATCAGAATTCCTTTGGGCCAAAGAGAGCCCAAACCAAGAACAAAAGGCATTACCATGGTGATTGATAAAGGCCTTGGTTTAAGAGAATTAAAAGATTTGCTGGAAGTGGCGGGAACCTACCTGGATTTTCTTAAACTGGGCTTCGGCACGTCGGTCCTTTATCAAGAAAGTCTTTTGAAAGCAAAAATAAGGCTCTGCCGGAAATACCAGGTGAAAGTATATCCCGGCGGAACCTTGACGGAAATCGCTTTACTGCAAAAACGCTTTGAGCCATATCTGGAGGAGGCACGGAAATTAGGCTTTGAGGCCGTCGAGATTTCCGACGGCACCATTTTTTTAGACAAAGCAAAGCGGAAAGATTGTCTAAAACGAGCAGTAGAAGCAGGTTTTACGGTGTTGACGGAGGTCGGAAAGAAAGACCCGCACCAGGCTCCTTCGCCCCGAGCTCTCGCCGAACAATGTGCGGAAGACCTGGCGAACGGTGCCTGGAAGATCATTATGGAAGCCCGGGACAGCGGAAAAGGAATCGGCATTTACGATCCCCAGGGGAAACTGCAGCAAGAGAAACTGGAAAAGCTTTTAAAAGAATTGCCGGACCCGAACCAGATTATCTGGGAAGCGCCTTTGAAAAACCAGCAAGTAAAACTGATTCAACGCTTCGGTGCAGGAGTAAATCTTGGCAATATCCAGCCCCCGGAGCTCATTGCCCTGGAAGCCTTAAGAGGCGGCTTGCGCAACGATACCTTATGCTTAACCGAACAAATCAGCGCCGGAAGCCTTTGTTCGTAAGCAGAAACTTTAAAAAGGGAGGGATTCAAAAGACATGATCAAAGAGCTGACCATCTTGCCAGGCAAAGATAAAAACGCCAACCGGGAAAACTTTGATCAAATCACCATCCAGGCGGGAGAAACCATTTCAATTGTTGGGCCAACCGGAAGCGGGAAAACCGCTTTCATCACCGATATTGAGCTGTTAGCCCAGGGTGATACCGCTACCAAAAGGCGGATTTTAATCAACGGAAAAATCCCCCGGGAGGAAGTCCGCTACGACCCCGCACAAAAACCCATCGCCATGATTACCCAAAATACCAAGTGTTTCGCCGACCTGTCGGTGGAGGATTTTTTGAGCGTCCATGCGCGGGCCAGAAAAATCCGCAGTAAAAAAATCATTAATGATACCATCGAACTGGCCAACAAATTCACCGGCGAAAAAATCAAACCCCACTACAAAGTGACCGTCCTTTCCGGAGGGCAGACCAGGTCCCTTTTAATCGCCGATGCCCTCTTAATCGGCGCTGCCCCGATAATTCTCCTGGATGAAATCGAAAACGCCGGCATTTTCAAACAGGAGGTTATCGAAATTATCCAAAATACCTCTAAAATTATCATTTTTGTCACCCATGATCCGGTCATTGCCCTGCTCACGAAAAAACGCCTGATCATGGGTACCGGCGCGGTGAAGAAAATCCTCTGCCAGAACGAATCCGAAACCGGTGCCGCCCAAAACCTGTTAGAGCTCGACCGGAAAATGGGCGTAATCCGCGAGAACCTGCGGGCCGGGTTCGAAATTACCAATGAACTGCTGAACGTCAGTTTTGCCTAAACGCAGTTTTACCTAAATCATTGAAGGTGGTGTTGCTTCCTTGAAACTGGTGATTATTGCCGGCCCTCCCTCCGCAGGGAAAACCTCCCTGACCAAACAGATTGTGAAAGCCTTTCACCCGGACTTGAAAATCGCCTATTTGAAAATTGACGTGGTGAAAGCTTATGAAGATATTGAGCTGCAGAAAGAATTCCAAGTTTTAACCAAAAAAATCTATTCCGGCGATCTGTGCCCCGATCATGCCGAAGTAATGGTCATGGGTGAAGCCATCCAATGGGCGGAAAACAATCACGCCGACCTGTTTATCGTGGAAAGCGCGGGGCTTTGTCTCCGCTGTTCCCCTTACCTGAATCAGGGGCTGGGCATTGTGGTCCTAAGCTCCATTGCCGGAATCCACGCCCCGGAAAAAATGGGCGCCATGGTCGCCTTAGCCGATATCGCTGTAGTGACCAAAATCGACCTGGTGAGCCAGGCCGAACGAGAAGTCCTGATTCAAAAAATTAAGGATGTGCATCCGGGAATTATCCTGCTCGAAACCAATGCCCTGCAAGGCACTTCCCTCAACCGGCTTTATGAACTGATTAAAAATTCACCCCCCATTGACCAAAAGACACTGATGCTAAAAGGTAACCCCCCACTGGGCACCTGCACCATCTGTGTGGGCAAAAAGGAGATTGGCTGGAAATATCATTTCGGCATTGTTAAAAAACTGGACGGCCTCGCCGCCGAATATTTATACCGGGGGGAATAGCCAATGAGTCCGGTTAAACACTGGCTGCCGCCGGGCAAAAACTGCGGCCTGTGCGGCGCCGAAAACTGCAAGCAGTTTCTGCGCCTGGTCCACGGCGGGAAGAAAAGCTACGCCGACTGCCCCTACTATCAAAAAAGGAAAAAACGCAACCGCCATGGAGAAGGGTTTAAGGAGGAAGGACTAAATGATGAAGGGTCGGTTCAGGAGGTGTTGGAAGCTCATTACCTCCCCTACGACATTTTGGGCAACCCCTATGACTTTATCCTTAACCCCCTTCCCGGCGAAGTTTCCGCCCGCAAAATTATCCTTCCTTTTCGCGCCGATCTGGTGGAAAAAATGGGTATTGCCGAAGGGGATTACGTCCTGGGCCGCCCCATGGGGGCAGGTTGTCCCATTCCCCACGTTTTGAAAGTAATCAAAGCCGAACCGGTGACCGGGCTGCTCTACACCTGGGTCGTCGGCCCCAGGTTTTCCCGGTCCCCCAGGCAGGAAATCAAGGATGTGGTCGCTTATCACATGATCGGTTTTGAAGGAATAGCCACGGCAGTGCGAAAAGAACCTGCTTTCGGCTGCCGCATGACCTTTCTGCCCGGTTTTTGCATGATGAACCTGAACCACACCGGGCTGGTCAACATGGTCCTGCAAAAGGCGGAAGGCTATCAGGTCCGGCTGGAGGATATCCGCATCCTGGCGGGAAAATAATCATTGCTCTAACAAAGTCTTGAGCCCTGTTCCCTCCACGAACCAGCGCTCTTCACGGAGCAGGTCTTTAACCACGGCAAGCTGTCCTTTTTTATCCCGCCGGACAGTTCCGTCCGGATATTGCAGGGTCAGCGTTATTTCATAAATTCTTCTGTTCGGATTATCCTGCGCCATCTGCTCAGTCGTGTTAATTTTGCCGGACGGATTATGCTTTTCCGGCTCCTTTTCCGTCCCCCTGGCCTCCCCGGTCGGTTTTACCGGGGTCAGCCTTTTTAGCGTGATGGAGGGCAAACGGTCCTGCCACACTTGGGTGGCCAGCCAAAGGTCCTCCCCAAAAGGGCAAACCAAGCCCAGGGAGGCCAAGGCCACATCCTTCTGGTTCAGGACGGTCAAAACCAGGTTGATTGTTTCCTCCGGTCCCGCTTCGAGAAAAGGCTTTTCCGGACATCCGGCCGCTTTCCACACCATCATCTGGTGCGCCGGATCAACCTTCCTGCTTTGGTGAACCCGGCTCCCGAGAAAATGAATACAAAAATGACCCGGAAAGTCATTGTTTAGCTTGCCCGCACCATGGGGCATTCCATTGATCGAAGCCGCCAGCCGTTTTAAACCGATTTCTGCTACAACCGCCCGCCGCCGCCAACTCCAGCTTCCCCCGTATATTTCTTTCAATACCGTCGTATCGGCTTTGGTGACCGGCTGAATGTCCGCATGATACGTTCCGCCCCGGCGCTCCACCTCCAATTGCTTGCCCGTCTCCAGGTCGGTCAGCAAGATCGTGGTGTATTTAGGGAAAATTTTATTCACTTGTTCCCAGGACAGCGGCTCCCCGTAAAGAACCTTCCCCTGATAGCGACGGGACTCTTTTCCCTTCTGCTCCTCCCTCGACCCTTTGTTCCCCCCTCCGGACAAGCCGACCCCTTCTTCCTTCCGGTT
>Ga0116180_1000077_pt1 | contig 87017 bp, 75 predicted proteins | sample AD_UKC073_MetaG_FD_89804 | JGI IMG/M metagenome (GOLD analysis project Ga0116180, IMG submission 89804) | Active sludge microbial communities of municipal wastewater-treating anaerobic digesters from USA - AD_UKC073_MetaG | ecosystem: Engineered > Bioreactor > Anaerobic > Digestate | place: USA... | reverse complement strand
GCATCTCGTTCAGCACGGCACCCGCGCCGGTCTGCAGCCCGCACCCGAGCGGGCCCAGCAGCTCGAGCGGCAGCTGCCGGTCGACCACCACGATGTTGCGCTCGGTGGCGACCGAGTACTCGGCGAACGACGACTGCCCGAACCACCGATTCGCGATCGCCTCGCCGTCGGCCCCCGTCGCACTCGTCGTGCCGTCTGCCCGTCGACCGCTGACGTTGCGCGCCATGAACTGGGTGCAGTACGCCGGTTCCCCGCGCAGGCACGGCGTGCACCAGCCGCACGAGTCGAAGCTGATCAGCACGTGGTCGCCGGGTCGCGCGCGCGTCACCGCGGCGCCGACCGCCTCGACCACGCCGGCACCCTCGTGCCCGAGGATCGCCGGCGCGAGCGCCTCCGCCATCGCGGGGCTTCGGAGCAGCATGTCGGTGTGACACATGCCGACGCCGACGATGCGCACGAGCACCTCGCTGGCCTCGAGCGCGCCGAGGGTCACCTCTTCGATGCCGTAGGGCGCGTCGTGCGCCCGAAGTACAGCCGCCTTCATTCGCTTCACATCCTTGTGTAGCTGGGGAAGCGGGTGGGCGACGCGTGCGCGTGCCCCCGCCGTGACAGCACGACTCTAGCCGCGCAGGCGCACGCCTGTATACCGTCGATCTCCACTCACCCCCGGGTGAGCCATGGGGTGAAAGCTTTCGCCCCTCCCCATCGGTGCAGCGGGCCTGGATACCATCGCGCCAAAGCACACCCGGCAGCACTGTCGGACCGACCTTGTGAGGTGGACCGGATGACGACCGCGTTCGACGCGTCAGCACCCCCCGCACACCGATACGGCTGGCGCGCCCACACCGGGTCTGCCGTCGGCCGGCACGACGTCGGCGAGTGCTCCGTGCTCTGGGGCGGCGCCGACAGCGTCGCCGATGCCGTCGCGGCGCTTCGCACTCCCACCCCTCGGGCGCTGATCGTCCATGCGCTCGAGCCGCGCTCCTCCGTGCTGTGGCGATCGCTCATGGCCATCGACGCCGGCGCCTTCTCTGCAATCGCCCACTCGCCCGAGGCGCCGCGAGTCGTCGCGATGCTGACGCCGGTGACGCGCAGAGTCACGGCGCCGCCGATCGTGCACCTCGCCCCAAGCCAGATCGTGCGGGCCTCGCGAGTGCTGCTCTCCTCGCTGGTGAACCCCCCACCCGGGGCGAACGCGCCGGACGCGCACCTGGACCGACTCCTGATCGCCGTGTCGTGCGAGATTCTCCGCGCATGCACGAGCACCGGCGAGCTCTGCACCGAAGACACCTCCATCGAGGCGCGGCTGCGCACGCTGCTGCACGAACGACACACCGATCCCGAGCTCGATGTCGCGCAGATCGCGCGCGAGCTCCACGTGAGTCGGCGCCAGCTCTACCGCCACACGCAGGAGGGCGAGGGCATCGCCGCGCTGATCGCGAACCTGCGATACGACACGGCGCGATCGCTCCTCGAGACGCGACACGACCTCACCATCGGCGAAGTGGCACAGCTCGCCGGCTTCTCGACGTCCGCTCGACTGCGCGCGCAGTTCCTCGCCCGGCACGGCGTCACCCCCAGCGAGCATCGCAGACGCAGCTCGACGTCTTCCTCCTCGCCGAGCCACCCGTCCCCCGCGTTCGTCGGGATCGTGCCGAGACCCGAGCGTCTCGTGCCGCCCCCAGGCTGATCGAGGCATCGCCCGCGTACGTTGGTGCACTCCGAGACGGAGGAGACGAGCATGCAGCAGTCGGGGGCGAGACGCCGGACGGCCGAGGAGGCGACATTCGAGCTTCTGCGCCGCCTGGAGCAGGAGACGATCTTCGCCGGACCTGGCTGGCCGTGGCGATCCCGGCATCCGGCCGCACCGGAAGGCTTCCGAATCGTCGCGAATGACCAATGCGCGACCGCAGTGACCATGGCCTCGGCGTACGCCCGCATCACGGGCGCGCCTGCGACGGTCGCCGTGGCCTCTGAGATGGACGTGCTGAGCACTGCCGCACCCCTCCTGGCCGCGACGCAGGGCGGCGACCCGCTGGTCATCGTCGTCCTCACCCGGCCCGGATGGCGCGACTCGGCCGCCGCGCGCATGCTCCCCGGACCGTGGGCAAAGGGCATCCTTGCGGCCGCGCAGCGCCGCTTCGCACCATCGGTGCTGGCCGCCGCCTTCGAGCTGAGTGTGCAGTCCCCGCCGGGTCCGGTGCTGGTCATGGTGCCGGCCCAGCCGGCCTCGCCCGGCACCCCGTCGAGCTCGCCGCCGCCCCAGCGCGGGCCGCGTCCCCAGCCCGCGGCACCCCCCGCCGGGCGCCCCAGCCCGGGAGTCGCCGAGCGACGAGCACCGGGCCGGTCGACCCTGGGTACGCTCGACGTCGCGCGCATCCTGCGCGACGTCGCCCCGGAAGACACCGTGCTCGTGGACGACGGGCGGGTGCCACGGGGGCCAATGGCCGTGGCGTGGCCCACCCCACAGCCCGACATGCGCCACAGGAACCTGCACGGGATCTCGGGATGGGAGCTCCCCTTCGCCGCTGGTGTCGCGCTCGCAGAGCGCGACCTCGGCAGGATGCGACCGGTGCTCGCCATCGCTTCCGCGGCGTCTCTCGTCGCCACGCTCTCGTCGCTGGCGGCTGCCGTCCACCTGCGCCTTCCGTTGCTCACGGTCGCACTCAACGAACACGGCCAGCAGCTCCACGCGCCCGCCGCCGCGTACGGCGCCCACGTCGTGAGCGTTCGAGGGGTCGATGCGCTGACCGAGGCGGCCGCGGCGGCCTGGCGCCACGAGAGCCCGGCGATCGTCAACCTGCTTCCGCGGTGAGCATCACCGGCCCAGGGCGCTGACTATCGCCGGGGGCGCGGACCGTCGAGCAGGCTCCAGCGGATGGCTGCAGCGATCGCCTCGTCCCGGGTGTGCGCCCCCAGCTTGCGGTATGCGGTCCGAAGCTGCGTCTTCACCGTGTTGCGTGAGACGAACAGCGACTGCGCGATCTCATCGACCGAGGCACGGTCGACCAGCGCCTGCAGCACCCGCAGCTCGCTGCGCGAGAGCGGTGGTGGCGGGGATTCATTGCGCAACGCCGGCAAGGGCTTGAGCGATCGACGAAACAGCGCCAGCTCGTCGTCGCGCAGGTGCACCTCGATGGCGTCGCGCACGTGCACCGGGAGCGTGACCGCGAGCAGCCGTCGCCGCGCCGTGCCCTCGACCAGCCGTGCGATGGCCGAGGCATCAGCCACGTCCAGCCCCCCGCCGAGATCGGCCCGGATCCACACGCCGAGCAGCTGGATCTCTTCGCGCTGCGCCGGTGGCAGGGTGCGCGCAGCGCTCAGACGCCGCAGCTCGGCGAGCGCCCGCGCCGGGTCGCCGCCGACCAGTCGGAGCTTGGCCAGCGCGACAGCCGTGAGCAGGCCCGGCGCCCGCAGCTGTTCAGCAATGGCACGCGCGCCGGTCACGTCCTGCAGTGCCAGGTGCGCCTCGATGCACTGCGACATCGATACGTCGGCCGCCAGCCCCTGCCCGGGCGCGCCGTCTACCGCGGCGCAGACGATCTCGAGGGCGTCGGCAGCGACGCCGCGCACAATCGCCGCACGAGCGCGCGCCAGCATCGCGAGCGGCCAGAACTCACCCGCCTGCGCCTTCCAATCGCCGCCCCGCAGCGTCTGCAGCGACTCCGGGTCGGCGCGTTCGACGCCGACGAGCTCGGCCGCGACGCGTTCGGCCGCCCGCGTGCTGCCCGCGAACCAGCGTGCCCCCATCGGGAGATCCAGCCCCTCCGCGAGCGCGAGCTCCGCCTCCGCCAGCGAGCCGCGCACGGCATGCGCGACCGCGGTCAGCGCGAGGGCGAGGCGGATCACCGGGCTGGTCGGGCTGTGCTCCGCCAGGTGACGAGCAGCCATCGCCGCGCGCAGCGCCGCCAGGCTCTCGCCAGCGAGCAGCCTCGTGATCGAGATCTGCGCGAAGGTGAAGGGAATCGAACCCCGGGCGATGGCGATCGACGGCACCCGCGGCACCGACAGTGCGGCCGTCAAGCGATCCGCGGCGCCCAGCGCCGACGCCACATCGCCGCGGCGCCTCGCCGCGATCATCTTCACCGCGAGATACTGCAGCCGCTTCGCGCGGTCTTCGGCGGTGCGTTCCGCTGCTGGAGGTTCGGCCACGCCGAGCGCCGCAGCCATGGGATGCAGGACGGCGAGAATGGGATGTCGAGCCAGCGTGGCGTCGGGCAGCGAGGCCAGAATCGCTTCGAGGTCGCCCGGCCACTCGGTCAGCAGCGGCCAGAAGTGCCGGCTTGCCGCGTCGGCCACGCGCTCGGGGTCGCGCGAGCTGGCAGCCGCCGCGAGCTCCGCCTCGGCGATGCGAAGATCGCCGCCCTCGGCGCTGACAACAGCGCTCGCGCGCCACGACGTGTGCGGGTCGTCGGTCGCCATCAGGGTCCTCCGATGCATGTTCTCGCGCGCAATCACCGCCGCGCCACGCGCGCCTGAGCACCAGCCAACCCGGTTCTTTCCGCGGTGGGCTATCGGATTCCTGCAGGCTCTCAGCGGATTCGCGCAGCGCCGCCGGCCGTGATCAGCGGTCGCTGCCCGGGGATGGCGCCGCACGGTTCGCGGCCAGCTCGCGCGTCACCGCGGACGGAAGCATCCCGAACTTCATCCTGAAATGTGCGCTGAACTCTCCCTGGTGCCCGAACCCGCTCGCGAACGCGACCTCCGCGATCGTCGCGTGCGGGTCGGCGGCCAGCCGCTCCCATGCGCGTTCCAGCCGACGCTCCCGAAGCCACGCGGTGAACGTGGTTCCCAGCTCGTCGCGAAACGATGCCTGCAGGGCTCGCGGGCTCACGTGCACGCTCTCGGCGACGCCGACGACCGTCATCGGCTCGGCGAGATGATCGAGCATGTGCCGCATCGCGCGACGCAGTCGCGCCGATCCGGCCGATCCCCGTTCCGGAAGCAGCTGCCTGACGGTCGGAATGCTCAGCAGCACGCTCTCCAGCGCCACGTCTGCGGCCCGCGCCGCGTGCGTTCCGCTCGCACCGGCATCTGCCCCGAGCGCCGCCACCGCTTCGAGCTGCAGCATCGTCCCTGCGCCCGGCGCGAACGTCTGGGCGTGCACGTCGAGTGTGGACACCTCACCAGCCGTGAGCCGTGCGACCGCGTGCTCGACCCGCGCCTGGCTCGCGCGGACGATGACCTGGTCGAAGCTCTCGCTGAGCTCCGAGCGGAACGCCCGGTACGGCGGGATGATGGCCGCGTCGTGCGGCCCTACCACCACCCCCGCTCCGCCATAGCGCAGGTGCCCGCGCCCGCCGACGCTCAACGGAAACAGAAACTCACTCGAGCTCGCATCGCCGGGGATCACCACCAGCGGCGCGCCATAGCGCATGCGCGTGAATCCCAGGCCCCCCACCACGAGGGCGTCCGCCGATGCGTTCAGGACTCCGGGCCGCTGCATCGGAATGATGCGGTGGGATCGCGTGTCATCGCTCGTCAGCTCGGCGAGCTCGTCTGCGTCGCGCACGCCGCTGATCACCCGCGCCCCGCTCTGGCGGACGCGCTTCGCGAGGCTCCTGGCGACCATGCTGCTCCCAACACTGCGTGGCAACACACTTGCACACCCGCTCGAGCGCTGTAAACCGGCCACGCCGCCAGCGTCGCTCAGCCCGAGGCGATGGGCAGCCCGGCTTCCCGGCGCGTGCGTCGCGAGGCCTGCGGGGTGAGCCGAGGAAGGAACCGTGCCGCGATCAGCCAGCCGGGCAGCGCGATGCTCGCGGTGACAAGCACGCCGACGCCCAACGCGCTGGCGGCGGATGCCACGGCCAGCACCAGCGGCGCGAGTGCACTGCCGCCGTCCATCAGCGCGCGCCAGATGCCGAAGAACTGCGCCTGGTTCTCGTGGACCACGTCCCCGGCGATCGTCAGGAGCAGCCCGTTCCCGAACCCCACTCCCGCGCCGAGCACGAGTGCGCAGACCGCCACGGAGGCCTCGGTACTCGTAAATGGCAGGGCCGCGAGCGCGACGGCCGACACTGCGAATGTGGTGGCCAGCGGCACGAGTCGACCGAATCGGGTCGAGAGCCGTGCCGAGAGCGGGGTCGTCGCGAGGTTGCCGGCCGCGTACAGCGCGTAGACCAGCGACGTCACGGCCGGGTCGAACCTCAGGTGCTCCGTCCACAGCGGGAGGCCGAACTGAGGCGCCCCGCGCACCACGCAGGCGAGCGCGGCGGCGACCCCCAGCGTGAGGATCACTCCACGCGTCTGACTGAACACCCGTCGTTCGTGCGTGCGCTCGACGGTTGCGCCAGCCGCATCCCCGCGAAGAGCGGCCGCTGTCGCGACGAGGATGACTGCAATCGCCGCCATCGCCCCGCACCACCACAGCACCGCCCAGACCGACACCAGCTTGATGATCGCCGCCCCGATCAGGGGCCCGACGAGGGCCCCTGCGCTGGCAAGCGCCGCGAGCGTCGTCATCGCCGCTGGCCGCCGATCGCCCGGCACGACGCTCGTCAGGTACGTCTGCTGCGCAACCAGCAGCGCCACGCTCCCCAGCCCGGCAAGCGCGACGCCGAGTGCGAGGAGCCAGATGGCGACACCGGTCGCCGCGGCGATGAACCCCACCAGGGCCACGGCACAGGCGAGCGTCATCGTGCGGCGAATCCCCAGCCTCGCGAGCACCGCACCCCCGGGGATGTCATAGAGTGCGCGGGCCACAGGCAGCAGCGCGACAAGGATCGCGGCGACGGCGAGCGTCCCACCGAGGAGCACGGCCGCGTGCGGAATGATCGGGATCGCCGATCCCACGCCCAGCGTCATGCACATGCCCGGCGCGTACACCGCGCGGATCTGGCTTCGAAGTGTCGGTGCTTGAGTGATCATGAGCTGTTGCACTGCGGAACGAACACATTGTGAGGCTCGTCGCGCAACGCCGCGCGACGAGCCTCACCGTAGTCGAGGGCGGCGTCGGCCCGTGAGACACAAATGTGCCCGACCGGCGCGTGATTGTGCCACCGCACCGGGACACCCCGCTGACCCCCGGAATTCACCTCCCGCCGCGCCGCGAGCCCCTCCTCGAAACCGCACGACGCAGCGCGGTCTGCGCGGGCGAAGCGGATTCGCGCTGCACGGCCGGCGGCTATTCGAGCACGATCGGGGCGAACTCGAGCAGCTGGCTGCGCCCAGCGAGTAACATTCCGCGCGCCGCACGGCGCATCCGCCCCCTTCGCGCGCCCGTGGTGAATACTGCGAGAAACATCCTGGGAGGCACATCGTGAAAGACACCACCCCGATCGAGCACATCGTCGATGAGCTCGGTTCCACCTTCACCCAGCTCAGCGACGAGATCTGGGATGCCCCGGAGCTGCGCTGGGAGGAGCATCAGTCGGTCGAGAAGCAGATTGCCGTCGCGGAGCAGTTCGGGTTTCGCGTCGAGCGCTCGCTGACCGGCATCCCCACCGCGTTCTCGGCAGAGAAGGGCGAGGGCGGCCCGATCATCGCGGTGCTCGGCGAATTCGACGCACTCGCGGGCATGAGCCAGGCCGACGGCGTCGCGCAGGTGCAGCCGAACCCCGACACCGAGAACACCAGCGGCCACGCGTGCGGGCACAACCTCTTCGGCGCCGGTTCGCTGCTCGCCGCGGTGGCGGCCGCTCGACACCTCGAGGAGCAGGGCCTGCCGGGCCGGGTGCGCTACTACGGCTGCCCGGCCGAGGAAGCCGCGGCGGGCAAGTCCTTCCTCGTGCAGCGCGGCGCGTTCAACGACGTGGACGCCGCAGTGTCGTGGCATCCCGGATCTGCGATGCGCACCAGCCAGGGCCTGTCACTCGCGTACACGCAGGTGTACTTCCGCTACCGGGGCCTCGCGTCGCATGCGGGCGCCGCGCCGCACCTCGGCCGCAGCGCCCTCGATGCCGTGGAGCTGCTGAACGTGGGCGTGAACTTTCTGCGTGAGCACATGCCCGACACCGCCCGCGTGCACTACGCGATCACCGACGCCGGCGGGGTGTCGCCGAACGTGGTCCAGGCGTACGCCGAGGTGTACTACATCGTTCGCGCGGTCAACGTCGCCCAGATGCGCGAGCTGTACGGCCGCGTGGTCAAGATCGCCGAGGGTGCGGCCCTGATGACCGAGACCACGCTCGAGATCGAGTTCGATGGCGCGAGCTCGGAGCTGCTGCCGAACGCGACCCTCGAGGCCGCGCTGCACGCGAACGTCGAGTCGATCGGCGGCGTGCCCTTCGACGACGCCGACCAGGCGACGGCAGCGAAGTTCTCCGCCGCGATGGTGCCGGCCGAGCTCGCGCGCGCCCGGCAGCGCCTGGGCGTCGACGCGAGTCAGTCGCTGTTCGCCGGCATCTCGCCGCTGGTCAACCCCGCTTCGCGCAACCAGTCGACGGGGTCGACCGACGTCGGCGACGTCAGCTGGAGCGTGCCGACCGTGCAGATCAGCGGCGGCACCCACGCCATCGGCACCCCGCCGCACTCGTGGATGATGGTCGCGCAGGGCAAGCTGCCCGCCGCCCACAAGGGCATGCTGCACGCCGCGAAGGCCATGGCCTCGACAGTGGTCGACATCGCCGCGGATGCCGAGCTCCTCGCGGCCGCGAAGTCTGAGTTCGACGGGATCATGGCCGTCACACCTTACGACTGCCCGATCCCCGACGGCATCCTGCCCCCGCCGATGCGCGCGGGCAATGCGGCCAACGCCATCTAGCCGCACGTTCGCGACGGGCCCGGTGGGCGGAGCGTGCTCCGTGCGCCGGGCCCGTGTGTACGCGGAGCCACCCTCCGCGACCCCGGCACGCCGACCGGATCGACCGCGCCGCGGCGCCCGCGAGCCCCTTGTCGGCGCGGGTGCGCGGGTGTACCTTCACTTCATCGCGCGACCGTCGATCAGATGGCGCGCCTCGCGAAGCCCGCGTGCTGGGGACGGACTCGCGCCTTGTGCTGTGTACCCGACGGCGCCCATGCCCGCGCGCCGCCCCATCCCAGCCCGTCATCACGGAGGGATGCATCATGATCAAGATCAACCAGTCGCCGGCGACGGCGTCGCCCGTGCGCAGGACGCTGCGCCGGGTGCTGACGCTCGCGGTCGCACTCGCCGCCGCGAGCACGTTCGGGCTCGCCACCGGCGCCGCGGCCGCGCCGGGCTCGCCCGGCAGCACGGTGTGCTCGGGCGACCTCGCCGCCGGCAGCTACAAGAACCTGACCGTCGAGGGCACCTGCAACATCGACGGGAGCGCGATGGTCAGCGGCAACGTGTCGGTGGATGCCGGGGACGCGCTGTTCCTCAGCGGAGCGGAGCTCGGCGGCAACCTGCACATGTCGGCCGGCAGCATCGTCATGGCGTTCTACACGACGTTCCACGGCAACATCAACGCCGCGAACGCGCACGCCCTGTACCTGTTCAACAGCACGGTCGACAAGAACCTCACCTTCGTCGGCGGAGGCTCGGGCCCGGAGTGCGTCGACCCCGACCCCGAGGCGAGCTTGGGCAACGACACCATGGTGAAGGACAGCTCGATCGCCGGAAACGTGAAGTTCGACAGCTGGTCGGGATGCTGGTTCGGATTCCTCCGCAACACCGTCGGCGGCAACGTGCAGATCACGAACATGTACGCCAACCCCGAGAACATCAACTACCCGGGAACCCCGCAGGAGGTCAACCAGGGCCTCGACTCGACCGAGGTCATCGGCAACGTCGTGGGCGGCAACCTGATGTGCAGCGGCAACACGCCCGTCGCACAGATCGGCGACGCCGCGCCGCTGCCCAACACCGCGCGCAAGCTGATGGGAGAGTGCGCGAATCTGATGTAGATGAGCGCCTCGCCCGCCCTGCGGGCGCGGCCGTTCGGTGGGAGGCTCCGCAAGAAGGGGCCTCCCACTGCGGCGTCTCAGGCGCCGTGCGGGCCGGGCTCGTGCGGGGCCGCTTCGCCGGTTCGGCGCACGGGCTGCAGCCGAAACAGCCGCACCGTGCGTCCCGAGCCGCGCTCATAGGCGCGGTAGCCGGGCCACTGCGCCTCGATCCGCGCCCACGCGGCATCCCGTTCGTCGTCGGCGATCCGCTCGGCATGCACCGGCATCCAGCGCCCGCGCACGGTGATCGCCGCGTCGGGGTTGGCCAGCAGGTTCGAGGTCCAGGCGGGATGCCGCTCCCCCGCGAAGTTCGTGCCGGCGACGATCGCCCGCCCCTGTCCATCGGGCGTGTACATCAGCGGAACATCGCGAGGTGTGCCGCTTCGCGCTCCGATCGTGTGCAGCACGAGCGAGGGCACGAGCAGGGCGCTGACCTGCACCCGCCCGCGCGAGACGACCGCGATCATCTTCTCGACGGGTGGCAGCACGACCGGGCCCATGCGGCGAAACAGGCGAGTGCGCGTCAGCGGCGCGAGGAGGATTCGGACGGTGTCGACGAGGACGGTCATACGGTGCGCTCCTCTGCTGCCGTGGGCCCGCCCCCAGGTGCAGGCGGGTCGTGCTGGTGGGGAAAGACTAGCGACCACGGCGGGATGCTGGCGGGATTTTCACCGGTGAAGACCGAATTCCCCGGCACGTGTGCCGATCGTGCCGTGGGGAGCCCGCGGTCGGTGCGCACAGCGCGACGGCCGACCGACTTCGCCGCTGGCGCGGCACGTTCGACATCGATGTCGCCACTCGGAACGCGCACCTGACCAGCGCGAATCCCCGCCGTCGAGCCGCAGCTGCGAGTGGCAGGCGACGCCCGACGACGGGGACCCGGCGCGAACTGGCTAGCCGGACGTCGGCCCGTTCGAGTCGCCACCGGACGCTGGAGGCGAGGCCGGAGCGGGCGCGGGCGCGGCTTCGGTACCGCTGGCTGCCGCATCACCGGCGTCCGCTCCCGGCGCCCCGACGCTCACCGGGACCTTCGATCCGGCGTCTGCTGACGCAGCGGCGGCGGCAGGCGCCGGCACGGGCGCGGGCGCACTGTCGCCCGCGTCCGCTTCGCTGGCCGCGTCCGCGGCCGACTCGGGATGCGCGGCGAGCGCGGCGTCCACCGTCGTCTTCCACGCTGCCTTGCGCGCCGCGAAGATCCACAGCGGAATCCCGAATCCGAGGACCACCGTGATGCCGATGAGCAGCACGAGGTTCCAGAAGCTGTTCGAGACGAAGGTGAAGTACGAGCCGACGGCGATCGTGAGCAGCAGGACCACGACGACGATCCAGAGCAGCGTGTTGCTCTTGCCCCCGCCAATTCGGAACGGCCTGGCTGTCGCCGCCTGGGTCTTGCGCAGGCGGATGATCGCGATCGCCATCAGCACGTACACGATGATGTAAAGGATCGAGGTGGCGGTGACCAGCACGAGGAAGGCGTCGTTGACACCGGGGACCACCACGTACAGGAGCGTGAAGAGCGAGATGATGGTCGCCTGCGTGAGGATCACGTTCCGCGAGACGCCGTACTTGTTGCTCTTCCAGTACCCGAGCTTCGGGGGATAGAGGCCCCGTCGCGCGCTGTTGGTGATCGTCTTGGCCGGCCCCGACGCCCACGCAGACAACTGCACGGCGACGCCGATGAACACGAGCGCCGCGAAGACGTTCGCGATCCACGTCGGCCAGCCGAGAACCTCGAGGAACAGCACGACCGCCTGGGCGATGTTGTTCAGCTCCATCTTGCCTTCCGGCACGATGTTCGCGACGAGGAACGCGAGCACGACGTTGAAGAGGAAGACGAAGATCAGGGCGATGAAGATGCCCTTGAGGTAGGTCTTGACCGCGTTGCGGAGCCTTGTGATGTAGACGGATGACATCTCGATGCCCGTGTAGATGAAGATGATGGCCAAGAAGAACTGGAGCGTCGCGCCATCGGTGAAGTCAGGGATCAGCTTGCCCCAGGCGAAAGTACCGAGCGTGGATTCCGCCTTGATGCCGGTGACGGCGATCGCTCCGATCCCCAGCGCGAACATCACCACGATGGGGATGTACAGCCCGAGCCAGATCCCGATCTGCCCGCCGATCTTCGCCATGTCGAAGAACAGGTTCAGGATGCTGATGATCCAGTAGACGACGAGGATGCAGACGAGCGTGAAGATGTTGTTGAGGCCGAGGGCGTCATTGTTGAAGGTGGTGCCGAGCATCGGCGCCAGTACGGATGCAACCATCACCATTCCGGGAAACATCTGCACCCAGAGCAGCCAGGACGTGACAAAGCCCCACCGCTCTCCGATCCCGGTGGTCACCCACAGCTCGGGGCCGCCGTTGCGAGGCATCATCCCCGCGAACTCGCCGGCGATCAGGGTTACGGGCAGTGCGAAGAGCACCGTGGCGATGAGCATGAAGAAGAACATCTGCCAGCCGGTCGCGGCGATATCCGGGATGTTTCGGATACTCGCCACGAGGGCGCACGTCATGCCGACGAATGTCAGCGTTCCGACGGCAAGCGTCGTGGATTTTGCCTTAGTAGACATGGCATTCCTTGGGGTCGATAGCAGTGACGGGTTGGGGTCAGTCGCCGAGGGCCTCAGCGGTCCTGCGCTGCAAGGCGGAGCCGATCTGCTCCGAGTAGAAGGCGAACAGCGCGTCGTCGGTCAGGTACGGCGTCATGATCGCGGCGCGCAGGAGTGTGACCGAGCCGGTCTTCTCCCACTCGTCCTTCGTGAATCCGAGCTTCTCCACGAACGGCAGCGGGCTGTCGCCGTAGTCAGCGGTCGAGAACGCCGTGTGTGACGTGATGAACCGGTTGTTGTACGCGGGTCCGTCCAGGTAGGACGAGTAGTCGAAGAGCTTCTCCGTGAGGGCGTTGAGCTCGGCGAGGGATCCGATCCCTTCGGGAACGAGCACCCAGTCGACCATGTTGAAATCGGGACGGCTGAGCGGGACGGCCTTCACCGTCTTATCGCCCACCGTGAAGGAGAACTTCGACAGGAACTCGCGGAACCGGTGTGCCGCGTCGATCGACTTGGCGACGAGCCGGCCGTAGCCCGAAACGTCGAGCGGCAGAATGCGGTGCGCAACCCACACTGCGGCCGCGGTGGCCCCGGCCTTCGACCCCTCGAGGATGTAGGCCCCGAGCATGTCAGGCGCCTGGATCCCCTTCTCGAACACGTATGGAGCGAAGTACGAGATGACGTTGCGCATCTCCTTGTGCTTGATGGCGATGCCTCCGGCCGCGTACGGCACGTAGCCCATCTTGTGGGGGTCGATCGTGACCGATTCCACGTTCTCGATCGCCTTGTACCCCGCCCAGACATCACGGCTCACCGCGGCATCCGAGGTGAACACGTTGTGCTGGGCGTGCACTTCCGCGAGCTTCTCATAGGGGATGTACGTGCCGTCGACGTCGCGGAACAGCGCGCGACCGTATCCGCCGTACGCCGCGTCGCAGTGGATGTAGAAGTAGGTGCCCTTGCGCGCAAACTCCTCGCGCAGCTCGACGATCTTGTCGACGTGATCGACCGCACCTTCCTCGGTGGTGCCCACAACTGTGACGACGCCGAGAATCGGCGTCTTCTGAGCGACGAGCTTCTCGATCTCGGTCTTCAGCACATCGACATCCATGCGGTAATGCACGTCGACGGGAATCGCGACCATCTGGTCCAGACCCACACCACTGATGTCGAGCGCCTTCACCCACGAGTAGTGCTTCGTCTGCGGGACGATCCACTTACCCAGCTGGGGGATGTTGCGCCCGCTCCGCGAGGAAGCAGCCTTGACCGCGTCGTACTCGTCGGGTGTGAAGTCGCGGACGAGAGCGAGGATGTCCTCGACGCTCATGTTCAGCAGCTCCCAGTCCGACTTCCCGCCCACCTTGTCGGGGAAGACGTCCTTGACAGCGAGCGGAATGGACTTGATGCATCGCGCGTACCAGAGGCCCTCGAGTTTTGCGATGGAGCCGTCCGCGCTCAGGTGCCCCCATCCGTCCTTGAAATCGAAGAGGGCAGCGAAGTCGGCCCCGATCTCCGCCTCCATCGCCGATGTGGCCATCGACGACTCCAGCGCGACGTTGTTCGGGTTCCAGAGCATCGCAAATGTATACGCGAGAATCGATGGCATCAGGGTCTCAGAGTTCATCTGCCCCCAATAGCGACCGGCGCTGTTCCACGGGATGGACCCCGAACGCATGCGCTGTGAGAGTTCGGTCATCACCGACTGCACACGGTCGGAGGTGGCCACGAACGCAGGCGCCCGGCGGTCCTCCTGGGAGATCGCGGGGACGTCCGCGGCGATGTAGTTCTTGCGCCAGCCGATGTGGTCGTCGATCAGCGTCCCAAGCAGGCTCCGAAACGTCTCCTCGTTCTCGGCTTTGTCGCCCAGAAACAGGGCACGAACATCGATGTCAGCGCTCATAGTGCGCTCCCTCCCATTGAATGGCGCCGAGCGTCATCGCTCCGCCAGTGGACACGAGCTCGGTCGCCTCACCCCGGCGGCCGTCACGTCATGCGTTTGAGACACAAGGTAGAGTTCGGTCGCGCCGAATGGGGGTGCCGGCGCAAGGTTGGCACGAAACGAATGATGGGCGAACCCGCGCGGATACGAGGGACGTCGACGGTGACCTTGCTGGTTCTCACGCGCGATCGGCACGAGCCGTGCGCGCCTTCATCCCGGACGCCGCCGGCCGCGACCCCACGCCCACGGGACACCAGGCGACGCCTGCGGCGTCCTGCGCGCGGCACATTTTGACGGGCTGCCAGCCGAGCTTGGGCGTTCCGACACGCAGGGCGCTCACATCATGCGCGGAGCGGGAGCGGGTCGTCCAGCCCGTAGATGTGCACCGCCCCAGGGCCCCCGGCGAAGAACGCCTCGAAGGCGGGTTGCTGGTGCACAGGGAGCACACGGACACTCACTTCGGGCGCGGGCTCGAACGTGGCGTCGTGTGCGCCGCGACCGTGCTGCGCGCCACCCACCGCTCCGGTCTTGACGCGCGCGAGCTGCGTATGAGCGCCGTGCGTGCCGCTGGCCGGGTCACGGTAGTCGGTGAAAGCGCTCGGCACTCCGGCGACGACCTCCCGCTGGGGCGTACCCGCCTGCGCCGGGGTGCCAAGCGCGTACTGACCGTCGCAGTTGAATGCCCACCCCCCGGCTCGAGCGGCCACCGACGGCACGTGCAGCTGCATCCCGCACGAGACGACGAGGTGCAGATCGAGCCCATCTGCGCGCTCGGGCCACGGGTTGCGGTCGATCCCGTTGCGGATTCGATGGTCAGAGTGGTCGAGGCACACCTCCACCGCGATGTCGACCGTCGCAGTGCCCGGGATGCGGAACACGGCGAACGGATCGTCGGGTTCATGCTTGAAGTCGCCCGCGCTGATGTCGATGGCGGGGTACGCCGTCATCTGCTCGGTGATGATGGGCCTGCCGGTGACGTCCCACAGGAGGAAGTCCTCGTTCGAGTCGAACGACTTCTCGGTCGTGAGCGCCGTCGAATCGAGGCCGCCGACGACCCCAGACACGGGTGACGAGGAGACGATCAGCGCGCGATTTCGCACCTCGACCGCCGGGTAGGCATGACAGCTCTTGATGAAGCCCACGAGCATGTCGAAGATGACATCGGCCAACGGACCGTCGGCGGCGTTCCATGCCTCGCCGAGCGTGCGCACGATGTCGTTGCGCACGCTCACCGTCGAGGAAGCGAGCACCTCGTCAATGTCAGCGACTCGCGCCGTCACGACGGAGCCGAGCACAAGCAGAAAGTCGGGGTAGTCGTCGGCGGTGAAGCGGTCCTCGAGGAGTGCGAGGATCTCCTCGCCCGGATCGCGCTCGGCGGGTCGGTGCACGTATGGCCCCATCGTGCCGTGCCAGAAGAACTCGGGCGCGAGAAAGACGTTGAGCACACCCGATTCGCCGATCGGCAGCGCAGCCTTGGCCGTGTCGACAGCCGCCTGCAGCACGTTGGCGCGGCCACGGATGTCTACGATGAAGTCGTCTGCGCCCCGGTACGTGCCAGCGACCGCGCCCGAGCCGTTCGGGTCTCCGACGGCGACCAGGTCGGCTGGCGACGTGGGAACCGCGTAGCCGATGAAGCGAACCTTTTCGTACGCGCGCACGGCTCAGCCCCGCGTGCGCGCGTCGGCCGTGGGCGTCTCCGATGCAGCGACACGCTCGGTCTGCCACGTGAACGGGGCGAAGTCCGGGTCGTTCGCGTCCCAAGAGGGCTTGCGGAACTGGTAGATCACGTTCGGGATCGCGTAGAAGACGACGGCGAGCGCAACGAGCACGACGACGTATACGACGGGACTCCCGACGTTGATCTGGTCTGGAGGGATGAAACTGAACACATACGCCGCGAGCGACGCGACAAATCCGAGTCCCGCGACGATCCACACGAGCGCGTTGCTCTTACCCAGCCGGAACGGTCGCGGCCGTCCCTTCTGCGTGTACCGGAGCCGAATGATCGACGCGAACATCAGCATGTAGACCGTGAGATAGAGCAGGTTGGCGAGCTGATTCAGGATCTCGTACGCGGATTGCACCGACGGGAGCAGCACGAAGAGCACGGAGACGAGCGTGACGATGACCGCCTGGGTCAGCATGATGGTCACCGCTGCGCCGTGCCTGTTCGTCTTCTGGAAGACCTTCGGCAGGTACCCCGCCTTGGCGACGGCGAGCAGGCCGGTCGACGGGCCCGCGACCCAGGTGGTGATGTTGACGAGCACGCCCACGGCGAGCATGATCGCCACGACCGAGCCGGCCCAAGGGATGCCCGCCCAGCGGAAGATGTCGAAATAGGTGACCAGGATCGCCTGCGTCAGGCTGATGTCCTTCGCGGGCACGAGCCAGGCGATCACGAGCGTTCCGAGGACGAAGATCAGGACGGTCACGATGGCGGACGCGAAGATCGCCACCGGGTAGTTGCGCGTGGCGTCCTTGACCTCCTTGACGTGCACGGCGTTCATCTCCATGCCGGCGTACATCAAGAAGATGCTCGCGGCGAGCACGATCGTCTCGAACCCGGAGAAGTCGGGGATGAGCTTGCTCCAGCTGACGTCCATCTGCGGCGCATTGCCCGCCGCGGCATACGCGATGCCGAAGGCGACGAGGACGGCGATCGGGATGAACACGCCGATGACCCCGCCCCACTTCGCCATCGTCGCAAAGCCCTTCGACCCGAGTAGCGCGATGCACAGCGCAATCCAGAACACGACCAACACGACGCCCAGCACGAAGATGGGATTGGAGGAAAGCGCTGCCGCCTCATGCTCGTCGGGGTTGATGTAGGCGAGCGACACTGCGCCGAATGTCAGCGATGTGGGGAGGAACACGCAGACCTCAACCCAGGCGATGAACATCGCGACAAAGCCGATCCGACCACGGAAAGCCTCGCCAATCCAGCGGAACACGCCGCCCTTCTCCGGCCATCCCGTGGCGAGCTCCGCGGCCACAAGCGCGACTGGCACGAGGAAGAAGATCGCCGCGATCAGGTAGTACGCGATCGAACTCAGACCGTATTCGGCCTCAGCGGGCAGGTTGTTGAGTGAGATCACCGCCGTGACGTTCAGCAGGATCAGGCCGAACACCGAGATGGTGCCGCCCTTGGTGGAAACTTTCGTGCTCCTGCCGGTGTCGGACCTGGTAGACGCAGACATCTCAAACCTCCAAGCGATGGCGGGTGGTCGAGACGGTAGCGGCAGATTCACGGGCGAGAGTCCGCTTTCTGACATGCCCAGCAGACGAGGCACGAAACAGCGGTTCCGCGGGGCGCACGCGGTGCCGATGCTCAGTCGGGGGCGGGCCTGCCGGTGTGGCGGCGACGGCGCCGGTAGAGGATGGCGGTCACGAATGAGAGCGCGAAGACCCCGAGGAGCGTCGTCCAGGTTCCCAGCTGGCCCTGCACGATCGTGTGGGCCAGAAGCAGCGCGAAGAGCCCGAAGCACAGCACGGCGGCGATGATCAGGAGCACCGCGTTCGCGCCCGTCTGCTTGCGCACGCGCAGATGCCCCAGGTTGACGCTGCCGTAGACAATGAGGAATGCAAGGCTCGCCATCTGCCCCACTGCATCGAGCGGGAACAGCGCGACGAACGCCATCGTCACGCCGGCTGCCACGAACAGGCCGACCTTGCCGCCGCGCCACACGCCGCGCGCGAATCCCCGGGGAAGCTCCTCGTCTCGCGCCATCATGTACGAGAGGTTCGCATCGCCGTACAAGGTCGCATTGGCGGCGGACGCCGTGGCCAGAAGCGCGGCCACGCTGAGCAGGACGAAACCCGCCGGCCCCATCACCGTGCGTGCAACCTCGGCGAGCACATGCCCCTGATCCTTTGCCATCTCGGGCAGCGGCATGACCATCACACTTACCGCGCTCACCGCGACGTAGACGATGACCACGATGGTGAGCGCTGTGTACATGGAGCGTGGAAGCTGCTGGGCGGGGTGGCGCATGTCGCCCGAAGAGTTCGTCACGACGCCGAAGCCCTCGAAGGTCACGAACAGCAGCCCCGCGGCGAACAGGACGTTCAGCCAGTCGACACCGCCCGTGCTCGACGCGGCCGTCGCGAAGACCGCCGGGTCGAGCGAGCCCAGCGCGAAGCCGAGGACCACGGCGAGGATGGCGAGCTCGATCACGATCACGAACAGCTCGGATCTGCTGACGAGTGCCGAGCCGAACAGATTGACGACCACGATGATCACCACCAGCGCGAGGCCGATCGCCTTGGACGTCCAGCTCGGCGCCGCGGGGATGAGTGCCGCGGCGTAGCTGCCGAAGCCGACCGCGTACAGCGCGATGGCGATGATCCAGCCCGCGAACTGGAAGAGGTTCAGCCCGGCCGCGACCACCCCGTTTCCGAAGCAGCGCACGAGAAACTCGCCCGCACCCCCGCCGCCCGGAAAGCGAGCACCCAGCTTCGAGTACGAATACACGCTGAAGGCGGCGACGATCCCGCCGACAGCAAACGCGAGCGGAACCCACACCCCGGCGATCGTGGATGCAAGCCCGAGGAGCGTGTAGAGCCCGGCTCCCATCATGCCGCCCACGCCGATCGCGATGGCTCCCGCAGTGCTGACGCTCCCTCGCGCCTCCGGTCGCGCTGAACTCACGCGGCCAGATTAGCCACGTGCCGGTCGATCGGCGCCCCAGATTGGCACGCTGCGGCGCCCGCCGTCGGGCGGCGGCACAAATCGACCGCAGGCGGACGACGCGGCGCGCGCCGTCGGACCCCGACGCATCAGCCGCCCGGGCCGGTCGGGTTGATCGGCGCGCCGTCGCCGTGCTCTGGCAGGTCGCCGCGGTCGACCGGCGCCGAGACTCGTGCCGGTGCATCCGAGAAGAGCACATCGAGCTCGACGTCTGACGGCACACGCACCGCCATGGCTGCCGCCAGGAGGTCGGCCGGCGGCGCGCCGCGCCCGACGAGCCGGATCAGCGCCGTCCCGCTCGCTGCAACGTACTCATGGATGCCACCCGCCGTGCGATGCCACACGCCCTGTTCCTTCGCGCATACCACCACGGCGTCGGGCGCTTCCCAGAGCGGGGTCTGCTCGCAGGTCTGCGCCGTCAGCTCCCCGCGTTCCGTGCGGAGCGTCACCATCGTCCCCGTGCCCGCGTTGAACCACGTGGCCGACATCCCGATCTCGCCGCTCGATCCGACCGATTGCGGTGCGAGCTCGTACCCGTCGACCGCGGTCGTGAAAACCAGATCCGGGGCGATGACGAGGCCGCCCATGCGCTCGGCGATGCGCGTGGGCTCAGCGGGGGTCGGGGCACCGCCGGCTCCGCCCGCGCAGGCCGCCGCCGCGAGTGCGACCGCGACGGCGAGCGCCGTCGCCGCGCACACACGTGCCACTGCCGATGGAAGCATGATGGGATACTCCCACGATGCCGCGTGCGCTCGTCGAGCGCACGCGGCATCGTGTCGGCTCAGCCGGCGAGGCGGGTCTGCCGAACGGTCGCCAGCAACGCGCCGTCGGGCAGGTAGATCCAGCCGTCTTCGACGGCGAACCCGTCGTGCGAGTGGAAGGCGTGCATCCGGGCGGCCAGGTACTCGTCTTCGCCCAGCGTCCAGCTCCCCCTCGCGTCGTGGATCTGCAGCGAGTACTCGATCGTCACCGCGCGCTGGGGGCCGCTCGCCCGGGTGAAGACCGCCGGCGGGAAGTAGTCGCCGAACATCGCGAGCCACGCGGCGTCGAAGGTCGAGCCGTCCTGGGGCCGGCTCCACGCGAGCCACTCCGCGAGCTCCGTCTCGGCGAACATCTTCGTGTCGGGGTGCAGGTGCGTCTCGACGTTGTTGATGTGCGATGGCCGCTCGGGCCGCGCGAGAAGCACCGTGCCCTCCGGGCGAATCGGCATGGGCGGCGCGGCGCTGTAGACGGGCCCCTCCCAGGGGGTCGAGTGGTGGAACCGGGCGACCGTCGTGGTCTTGCCGCCCTGACTCGTCGTCGCGTGCGAGGTGACCATCGCCCGGCCGCGCCGGATGACGTCGACCTCGATCTCGATCTCTCCCTGCACGTTGCCGCTCACGTAGCCGAAGGTGGCCGCGCGCAGCGTTGTGGCGGGGTCGACCCCCAGCTCGGCCAGCACCCGCTCGGTCGCCGTCAGAGCGAGGGCCGCGACGACGCCGCCGTGCACGCCCTGGAGCGAGGTCCACTGCTCACCGACCCGCGCACGAAACCGGCCATCGCCGATCGGCGCAATGGCCACGGAATCGGTCCAGCTCGCTCGGATGCCCTCGGCCGCGTGTTCTGTCATGCGCCCGACTCTATCGGCGGGTCACTTCTCGGCGTCGCTGACACTCACCGTGAACCGCAGCGGCTGGATCCCGCGCTGCTCGTTCGTCATCGTGACCTCGGTCGATCCTGCAGCGAGCGCCTCGACGCCGGGGTTGAACGTCGCGCTGGCGTCTTCATGCCCCGCGGTGAACTTCGCGATGCTCGGGTCGGCCACCTCTCCGCTGTAGCTGTCGACTGCGAGCGACCCGGTGTCGATGTTCAGCACCTGGCCGACCACGAGATCGACGGTCGCGCCCTGCAGCGCATTCGCCTCCATCGTGACTGGGGCGATGACGGGCTCCCGTCCCACGGGCGCCGAGCACCCGGTGAGCGTCAGCGCCGCGGCGAGCGCCGCGATGGCCAGGTACGGAATCGTCTTCATGCGGCCAGCTCGGCAGTGATTGATGCCTGCTGCACCAGCACCTCAGCGACAGCCATGGCCTGCATCGATCGCTGCCGCCGCGATGGTCAGGACGAGCGGATGGTGGCCGAGGCCTTCGGCGGGAGCGAACAGCGTCGTCAGCGAATGAGAAAACCCCCGCGATCCCAATGTTTCCAAGGGATCTGCGGGGGTTTTCGGTGGCGGTGACGGTGGGATTTGAACCCACGGTAGGGGGTTACCCTACACAACTTTTCGAGAGTTGCACCTTCGGCCGCTCGGACACGTCACCGCGAACGAGTGTACGGGAATGCGGGGGCGCGCGCCAATCGGCGCGGCACGGCGGGGCGAAGCATCCACTCGCCGCCCCTCGAGCGCGCCGGGTGCACCCCTCGCGGGCGCCCCGCCCCGCTGACAGACTGGCGCCATGAGCGCCATCGAGAACTCGAAGCTCGCGATCGTCGGCGCGGGCAGCGTCGGCACGAGCCTGGCCTACGCGGCGCTGATCCGCGGCTCAGCGCGACACGTCGCCCTGTACGACATCGCGAAAGAGAAGGCGGATGCCGAGGTCTTGGACCTCGCCCACGGCACGCAGTTCACCGGCTCGAGCGACATCATCGGCGGCAGCGACATCGCGGCGGTGCGAGACGCGCACGTCGTGGTCATCACGGCGGGGGCGAAGCAGCGCCCGGGACAGACACGCCTCGAGCTCGCCGGCACCAACGTGCGGATCCTCGAACGCCTGCTGCCGGGACTGCTCGAGCAGGCGCCGAATGCGATCTATGTGCTCGTGACGAATCCCTGCGACGTGCTGACGGTCGCCGCGCAGCGCATCACCGGCCTGCCACCGCACCGCGTCATGTCGTCGGGCACGGTGCTCGACACGAGCCGGCTGCGCTGGCTGCTCGCGAGACGCGCCGGGGTGGCGACGTCGAGCGTGCACGCATCCATCGTCGGCGAGCACGGCGACACCGAGTTTGCGCTCTGGTCGGGCGCGAGCATCGGCTCGGTGCCGATCCTCGAGTGGGCGATGCCCGGCTCGCCGCCCTTCTCGACGAGCGAGCTCGACCGGATCGCCGACGAGGTGAAGAACGCTGCCTACCGGGTGATCGCGGGCAAGGGCGCCACGAACTACGCCATCGGGCTCTCGGGCGCGCGCATCGCCGAGGCGATCCTGCACGACGAGCACGCGGTGCTGCCCGTGAGCACCGTGCTCCGCGGCGACTACGGTGTCGACGGCATCGCCCTGTCGATGCCGAGCATCGTCGGCGCCCACGGGGCCACTCCGGTGCACGGCACGCCGCTCTCCCCCGAGGAGTCGGGCAGGCTCCTCGCGTCGGCCGCGGCGCTGCGCGAATCGCTCGCGACGCTCGGGCTCTGACCCGCGTTCCGCTCCCAGCACGCGCGAGGGCGGCCGCCGCGCCGCGCACGCGACGGCCGCCCTCGGAAACGCACGGCTAGACGCGCGCGGCCTCGCGCTCGTCGACGAGCTGCATGGCGCGCTCGACGACGCTGACGTCGCGCACGGCGCCCTTGTCGGCCGACTGCGCCATCACGGCGTAGGCGCGCAGCGCCGGAGACACGACGCGCTCGCGATCGCGCGGGCGGTAGCCACCGGCATCCAGCAGCGCCTGGCGGCGGGTCTCGAGCACGTCGTCAGAGACCTCGAGTGTCATGGCGCGCGTGGTGATGTCGATCGAGATGATGTCGCCGTCCTCGACCAGGGCGATCACGCCGCCCGACGCCGCCTCGGGCGAGACGTGCCCGATCGACAGGCCCGAGGTGCCGCCCGAGAAGCGGCCATCGGTGATGAGCGCGCACTTCTTGCCGAGCCCGCGGCCCTTGAGGAACGAGGTCGGGTACAGCATCTCCTGCATGCCGGGCCCGCCCTTGGGGCCCTCGTACCGGATGACCACGACGTCGCCCTCGGCGACCTGCTTGTTGAGGATCTTCGAGACCGCCTCGTCCTGCGACTCGCAGACCACGGCGGGGCCCGAGAAGGTGAAGATCGAGGGGTCGACGCCGGCCGTCTTCACGACCGCGCCGTCGACGGCGATGTTGCCGCGCAGCACCGCGAGCCCGCCGTCCTTCGTGTAGGCGTGCTCGACGTCGCGGTTGCAGCCGCCCTCGGCGTCGAGGTCGAGCGCGAGCCAGCGCTCCGACTGCGAGCCGCCGACCGAGGTGCGCTTGCCGCCGGGCGCGGCGTGCCACAGCTCGAGGGCCTCATCGGTGGTCTTGCCCGAGCGGACGTCCCAGTCGTCGAGCCACTGGCTCACCGAGGCGGAGTGGATGGTGCTGACGTTCTCGTCGAGCAGGCCGCCGCGGCGGAGCGCGCCGAGAATGGCGGGGATGCCGCCGGCACGGTGCACGTCCTCCATGTAGTAGGTGCGGTCGCCGGCCACGTTCGGGGCCACCTTCGCGAGGCAGGGCACCCTGCGCGAGACCGCGTCGATGTCGTCGAGGCCGAACTCGACGCCGGCCTCGTGCGCCGCCGCCAGCAGGTGCAGGATCGTGTTGGTCGATCCACCCATGGCGATGTCGAGCGCCATCGCGTTGCCGAACGCCGCCGGGGTGGCGATGTTGCGGGGCAGCACCGAGGTGTCGCCCTCGTCGTAGTAGCGCTTGGCGATGTCGACGATGAGCTTGCCGGCATTGTTGTACAGCGCGCCGCGGGCGGTGTGGGTCGCGAGGGTCGAGCCGTTGCCCGGCAGCGAAAGGCCGATCGCCTCGGTGAGGCAGTTCATCGAGTTGGCGGTGAACATGCCCGAGCACGAGCCGCACGTGGGGCAGGCGGCCTCTTCGATGCGCTTGATGTCGGCGTCCGAGACCGATTCGTTCACGGCCTCCGAGATGGCGTCGACGAGGTCGAGGGTGCGCACGGTGCCGTCGACGAGCGTCGCGCGGCCCGACTCCATGGGGCCGCCCGAGACGAACACGGTGGGGATGTTCAGGCGCAGCGCGGCCATGAGCATGCCGGGGGTGATCTTGTCGCAGTTCGAGATGCAGATCAGCGCGTCGGCGCAGTGGGCCTCGACCATGTACTCGACCGAGTCGGCGATGAGCTCGCGCGAGGGCAGCGAGTAGAGCATGCCGGCGTGGCCCATGGCGATGCCGTCGTCGACGGCGATCGTGTTGAACTCACGCGGGATGCCGCCGGCCGCGATGATCGCCTCCGAGACGATGCGCCCGACGGGCTGCAGGTGCGTGTGCCCGGGCACGAACTCGGTGAAGCTGTTCGCCACCGCGATGATCGGCTTGCCGAAGTCGGACTTGTCGACGCCGGCGGCCATGAGCAGCGCGCGAGCGCCCGCCATGTTGCGGCCGTGGGTGACTGTACGTGAACGCAGAGGAATCGCCATGATTCAACAATCCAGGGTGGATGCCTCACGAGCAAGTCTGTGTCACTCCTAGTAGCAGCACTACTAGTCTGAAGGCATGAGTCAGCCAACCGGGCGTCGCGCCGAGCTCGGCGCGTTCCTGCGGGCCCGCCGCGAGCAGGTGGTGCGCAGCGATCACGGGCTGCCGCCTGTGGGGCGCGGCCGCGCCGTGGGCCTGCGCCGCGAGGAGGTCTCCTACCTCTCGGGCGTGAGCGTCACCTGGTACACCTGGCTCGAGCAGGGCCGCGACATCAACCCCTCCGCGCAGGTGGTGGATGCCGTCGCCCGCGTGCTGGGACTGAACGACGCCGAGCGCCGCTACGTGCGCTCGCTCGCCGGGCTCGCGCCCGGGCTCCTCCTCGATGCGGCCGGCACCGACGAGATGCCCGCCCACGTGCAGCACCTGCTCGACGCCCTCGGCGACAACCCCGCCTTCGCGCTCACGCCGAACTGGCGCATCGCCGGCTGGAACGGCGCGTACGAGCGGCTGTACCCGAACGTCGCCCGCATCCCCGCGCAGGAGCGAAACCTGCTGCGCGTGGTGTTCACCGACCCCGCCGTGCGCGAGCTCCTGGCGGACTGGCCCGAGACGAGCAGGCGCTTTCTCGGCGAGTTCCGCTCCGAGACGGCTGCCCGGCTCGCCGATCCCGAGCTGACGGCGTTCGTCGAGCGGCTGCGCGCCGAGAGCCCCGAGTTTCGGGCGGGGTGGGCGCGGCACGACGTGGGCGGCTTCACCTCGCGCGAGCGGGTGTTCAACCACCCGGACGACGGGCTCGTGCGCTACGAGCACCATCAGCTGCGGCCCTCCGACGCCCCGGGCGTGCAGATCGTCGCGTACACGCCGGTGCGCTGAGGGCGGGTCGGGCTGTCGGTCGCGGCAACCGCACCTGCCGCGCGAGCCGAACCGGCGCTGCCCGAACCGGCGGCGCCCGAACCGGCATTGTCGGGGGCGGCAACTAGCCTGGAACCATGTCGACCCGCAAGCCCGCCAAGACGCCCCCGTACAAGTGCACCGAGTGCGGCTGGACGGCGGTCAAGTGGGCCGGCCGCTGCGGCGAATGCCAGCAATGGGGCACGGTCGTCGAGGCCGCCGAGCAGACGGGCATCCTCCGCGGCTTCAGCCCCGTCGCCCCCACCGACGAACGCGCCGCCAAGCCCATCACCGCGCTGACCACGGCCGACGCTCCCCGGCGCGCGAGCGGCCTCGGCGAGTTCGATCGCGTGCTGGGCGGCGGCATCGTGCCCGGCGCCGCGATCCTGCTCAGCGGCGAGCCCGGCGTGGGCAAGTCGACGCTGCTCCTCGAGGTCGCGGCGAGCACCGCCCGGCAGGGTCGGCGCGTGCTGTACGTGAGCGCGGAGGAGTCGCCCGGTCAGGTGCGTCTGCGTGCGGAGCGCACGGGCGCGCTGCACGACGAGCTCTACCTCGCGAGCGAGACCGACCTCGCCACGGTCGTCGGGCATATCGACCAGGTGCGGCCGCAGCTGCTCATCGTCGACTCGGTGCAGACCGTCTCCTCCTCGCTCAGCGAGGGCCTCGCGGGGCACCCGGGGCAGGTGCGCGAGGTCGCCGCCACGCTCATCCGCATCGCCAAGGAGCGCGATCTGCCCGTGCTCATCGTCGGGCACGTCACCAAAGACGGCTCGATCGCCGGCCCCCGGCTGCTCGAGCACCTCGTCGACGTCGTCTGCCACTTCGAGGGCGACCGGCAGACATCCCTGCGCTTCATCCGCTCGCTCAAGAACCGCTTCGGCCCCACCGACGAGGTCGGATGCTTCGAGATGACCGGCGACGGCATCGCCGAGGTGCCCGACCCGAGCGGGCTGTTCCTCAGCCGCGGCGCCGCCGTCGCGGGCACCTGCGCGACCATCGCCCTCGAGGGCCGCCGCGCGATGCCGGTCGAGATTCAGGCGCTCGTCAACCGATCGTCGGCCCCCAACCCCCGCCGCGTGACCAGCGGCGTCGACTCCTCGCGCCTCGCGATGATCCTCGCGATCCTGGAGCGCCGGGCCGGGGTCACCGTGAGCGACAAGGACGTGTACGTGTCGACCGTCGGCGGCGTGCGGCTGACCGAGCCGGCGGCCGACCTGGCGATCGCGATCGCGGTCGCCAGCGCGATGGCCGACTTCGCCGTGCCGCACGAGGTCGCCGCCGTCGGCGAGCTGAGCCTCGCGGGCGAGGTCCGCCCCGTCACCTTGGCTGGGCAGCGTGCGGCCGAGGCGAAGCGCCTCGGGTTCAGTGCGGTCATCGACGCGAAGGCCGAGACCCTCGCCCCCGCGATCGCCCGCGTGAAGGCGCTCGCAGCGCGGGACCTGGGGCACGCCAAGCTGCGCGACGTGCCTGTGTTCTAGGCGCCGGTGTTCTCGCCGTCGGCGTTCTCGGTATCGGGGCCTTCGGCCCCGGCGTCCTGGGCGCCGGGGTGCTCGAGCGCCTTCAGCAGCTCGGCGGGCGACGCCTGCATCGGATGCGGCCCGGCGATGTCGAGAAAGACCGTCGTGATCTCCTCCTGATACCGCTTCAGAAAGCTGAGGAGCCAGTACGGGCTGTGCAGCCCGACCGCGGGCGGCAGGTTCTCCGGCTTGTTCGCGGCGTCGCTGAACAGCAGGAGCGCGACGTCGCCGGTCTCGGCATCCCGATACGTCCACACCTCCCCGCCGTCGAGCGGGCGGTCGCGCGGGCCGGGCTTGAGCAGCGGCACCACGGTCGGCCCGTTGCGCAGCGCGAACGCGACCGCCGCCATGTCCTGCCGCTCGAGCGCCCCGGCGAGCACCTGCGAGCGAAACTCGAGCGGCGCCTTCGCGCCCTTGCGCTTCTTACCCTTGGATGCTCCAGCCATGCCCCCAGCCTATCCGGGCCGAGGCGGTGCAGACGGCGCCCGCGGCGCATGGCGGCACCCCGCGGCTCGCGGCTACCCGTAGAGCAGGATCTGCTGGGTCGACTGCGAGGGGATCCCGCCGATCTCGACGGCGACGTGGTACGAGGCGCCCCCGCCCGCGGCGCTGGGCCGGCTCGGGTTGTCGCACGACGACGGGGTGGAGCGGGTGCGGTCCCACACGACGGGCGCGCCGCTCTTCACGGTCGAACCGGCCTCGATCAGCACCACCATGTCGCTGGGCTCCGACTGGCAGTCGGTCGAGCGCCACCAGGTGTCGCCGCCGCTGGTGACCGTGAACTTCTGCTGCGCCGTCCCCACGTTGAGGGTGCAGTCGGCGCCGCGGTTGGTGAGCTGGATCGACAGCTGCGGCAGCTCGCCCGCGGCGTAGGTGACCTTGTCGGTCACGGCCTCGACGAAGATGTCGGCCGCGACGCATGCGGCCGGCCCGGTGGGCTCGGTCTCGCCTGAGTCGGCGTCCGCATCCGCATCCGCATCCGCATCCGCATCGGCGGGTGCCTCGCCCTCGGGCGCCGTCGCGGCATCCGCATCGCCCGCACCGTCGACGACGGGCGCCTCGGTGGATGCCCCGGTCCCGGCATCGCCGTCACCGTCGGATGCTCCCGCCCACGGCTGCGCGACGAACAGCCACACGAGCGCCGCGACCACGACGACGACGCCGCCGAGCAGCACCAGGCGGCGCCGGCGGTAGACGGCGCGGGATGGGCGCGTCCGATTCGAGCTCATCTCTCCAGGGTATGCCCGTCATCCCGCGCGAGCAGCTTGAGCATGCGGGTGTTGCCCAGGGTGTTGGGCTTCACGCGCGCGAGGTCGAGAAATTCGGCCACGCCCTCGTCGGGCGAGCGGACGAGCTGCGCATAGACGTCGTCGGCGACGATGCCCTCCCCGATCGGCGCGAACCCGCGTCGGGTGAAGAAGTCGACCTCGAAGGTCAAGCAGAACAGCCGGCTGAGCCCGAGCTCGAGGGCGTTGCGCTCGAGCTCGGCGACGATCGCGCGGCCGACCCCGCGGTGCAGCCACGCGTCGGCGACGGCGAGGGTGCGGACCTCGCCGAGGTCCTCCCACATCACGTGCAGCGCGCCGCAGCCGATCAGCGTGCCGTCGCTGGCCTCCGCCACCACGAACTCCTGCACCGCCTCGTACAGCACGACGAGCTCCTTGCCGAGCAGAATCCGGCGCTCGACGAGCCCGGCCACGAGGCGCTGGATGCCGACGACATCGCTCGTGCGGGCGCGCCGCAGGGTGTACTCGTCCATACGGATCAGCATACGGTCGCGCGGAGCCGCCCACGTTCGCCCCGCCCGAGGCGACCGCGCAGCGGCGCGGGCCGCCGCCCGAGAACGAAGAAGAGCGGATGCCGCAGCATCCGCTCTTCTTCGTGTCGATCGCCGATCGTCAGTCGTTGCCGCCCAGGATCATGTCGGGCGTCGCCTCGATCGCGCCGGGCGCGACCTGGCCGACGGCGACCTTCTCGCCGCGCGGGCCGTTCGTGAACACGAAATCGGTGCCCTCGAAGTCGACGTGGATGTGATCGCCCGCGTGCAGCTCGCCGTGCAGGATGCGCTCGGAGAGGCGGTCCTCCACCTCGCGCTGCATGGCGCGGCGCAGCGGGCGCGCGCCGAGCGTCGGGTCGAAGCCGATCTCGATCAGGCGGCTCTTCGCGGCCTCGGTGAGCTCGATCGTCATATCGCGGTCGAGCAGGCGGTCGCCGAGGCGCTTCGTGAACAGGTCGACGATCTGCAGCAGCTCCGGCTTCGACAGCTGCGGGAACACGATGATGTCGTCGAGGCGGTTGAGGAACTCGGGCTTGAAGTGCCGCTTGAGCTCCTCGTCGACCTTGCCCTTCATCCGCTCGTACGAGGTCGTCGTGTCGCCCTCGACCTGGAACCCGACCGGGCCGCCCGCGATCGCCGACGAGCCGAGGTTGGTGGTCATGATGATGACCGTGTTCTTGAAGTCGATCACGCGACCCTGCCCGTCGCTGAGGCGACCCTCCTCGAGGATCTGCAGCAGCGAGTTGAAGATGTCGGGGTGCGCCTTCTCGATCTCGTCGAACAGCACGACGCTGAACGGCTTGCGGCGCACCTTCTCGGTGAGCTGTCCGCCCTCCTCGAAGCCGACGAAGCCGGGAGGGGCGCCGAACAGGCGCGAGACCGTGTGCTTCTCGCCGTACTCCGACATGTCGAGCGAGATGAGCGCGTCCTCGTCGTCGAACAGGAACTCGGCGAGCGCCTTGGCGAGCTCGGTCTTTCCGACGCCGGTGGGGCCGGCGAAGATGAACGAGCCCGAGGGGCGCTTCGGGTCCTTGAGGCCGGCGCGCTGACGGCGGATCGTCTTCGCGAGCGCCGCGATGGCCTCGTCCTGGCCGATGACCCGCTCGTGCAGGGTCTTCTCCATGAACACCAGGCGCGAGGACTCCTCCTCGGTGAGCTTGAAGACGGGGATGCCGGTGGCCTGCGCGAGCACCTCGGCGATCAGCCCCTCGTCGACGACCGCGGCGGTCGCGACGTCGCCGCTGCGCCACTGCTTCTCGAGGCGCAGGCGCTCGGCGAGGAGGTTCTTCTCCTCGTCGCGCAGCGATGCGGCCTTCTCGAAGTCCTGCTCCTCGCTCGCCGTCTCCTTCTGCGCGCGCACCGCGGCGATCTTCTCGTCGAACTCGCGAAGCTCGGGCGGCGACGAAAGGATCGACAGTCGCAGGCGGGCGCCGGCCTCGTCGATCAGGTCGATGGCCTTGTCGGGCAGGAAGCGGTCGGCGACGTAGCGGTCGGCGAGGTTCGCGGCGGCGACGAGCGCGCCGTCGGTGATCTGCACCTTGTGGTGCGCCTCGTAGCGGTCGCGCAGCCCCTTCAGGATGTTGATGGTGTGCGGCAGGCTGGGCTCGGCGACCTGGATCGGCTGGAAGCGACGCTCGAGCGCGGCATCCTTCTCGAAGTGCTTGCGGTACTCGTCGAGCGTGGTGGCGCCGATGGTCTGCAGCTCGCCGCGGGCGAGCAGGGGCTTCAGAATGGATGCCGCATCGATCGCGCCCTCGGCGGCGCCGGCGCCGACGAGGGTGTGGATCTCGTCGATGAACACGATGATGTCGCCGCGCGTGCGGATCTCCTTGGTGACCTTCTTGAGGCGTTCCTCGAAGTCGCCGCGGTAGCGCGAGCCGGCGATGAGCGAGCCGAGGTCGAGCGAGTAGACCTGCTTGTCCTTGAGCGTCTCGGGGACGTTGCCCTTGACGATCGCCTGTGCGAGGCCCTCGACGACGGCGGTCTTGCCGACGCCGGGCTCGCCGATCAGCACGGGGTTGTTCTTCGAGCGGCGCGAGAGGATCTGCATGACCCGCTCGATCTCCTTCTCGCGGCCGATCACGGGGTCGAGCTTGTTGTCGCGCGCCGCCTGCGTGAGGTTGCGGCCGAACTGGTCGAGCACCGCCGAGCCGCCCTGCGTGGCCTGCGAGTCGTTGTGCGCTGCGCCGCTGACCGCCGCGGGCTCCTTGCCCTGGTAGCCGCTGAGCAGCTGGATGACCTGCTGTCGGACCTTGTTGAGGTCGGCGCCGAGCTTGACGAGCACCTGGGCGGCGACGCCCTCGCCCTCGCGGATGAGGCCGAGCAGGATGTGCTCCGTGCCGATGTAGTTGTGGCCGAGCTGCAGCGCCTCGCGAAGCGACAGCTCGAGCACCTTCTTGGCGCGCGGCGTGAAGGGGATGTGGCCGGTCGGCTGCTGCTGCCCCTGGCCGATGATGTCCTGCACCTGCTCGCGCACTGCGTCGAGCGAGATGCCGAGCGATTCGAGCGCCTTCGCAGCAACGCCCTCACCCTCGTGGATGAGCCCGAGCAGGATGTGCTCGGTGCCGATGTAGTTGTGGTTGAGCATCTTCGCCTCTTCTTGGGCGAGCACAACGACACGACGGGCGCGGTCTGTAAATCTCTCGAACATTGTCACTCCTTCAGGCATGCGGCGGTTGCCTTGTAATGAGGGTAGCCAGCAGGTGGGTGTCGTACGCCCTTGTTCGCCCTAGGCATATCCATCGGGAGGGTGGCGCCGGAGCCGGCCCCGCGGGCCCGAAGCCTCGCCCTGACGCGAGTGAGGGGCCCCGCGATGACTCGCGAGGCCCCTCACTCAGGTGGCGTGTGTGCCGGAGGTCAGTTGGCCATGATCACCGTGGTGCCGGTGATCTCGGCGCCCGAGAGCAGGAGCGTGACGTCGACCTGGCTCGCGAGGCCGTCGACCTGCACCGCCATGGCGCGCGGCGCCATGTCGAGGGTGCAGGGCTGGTCGGCGGGCAGGGCCGCGAACACGACGGCGACGTCGGCGTCACCGGTCGCCTCGACCGACTCGATGGCGGGCACGCAGGTCGAGCTGCCCCAGGTCAGCAGCACGAAGCCGCCCTGGTCGTCGTACCAGCCGGCGCTCGGCTCGTAGTCGGTCATCTCGCTGGCCGGAGCCTCGGCGAGGGCGCTCAGCTGCGCCGTGATGTCGGTCTCGGCGACGACGATGTTCAGGTCGCTCAGCACGTCGGCGTCCTCCGGCACGGGAACGAGAGTGACGCGCGGCACCATGTCGCGGGTGCAGGCGGCGCCCTCCTCCTCCTCGGCGAAGATGACGGTGAGCACGTCCTCCTCGGCCACGGCCACCTCGGCGACCGGAACGCAGGTGGAGCTGCCATAGGTGACCAGACCGATGAGTCGGCCTTCATCGAGCCACGCGGCGTGGGCCTGGGGGGCGTCGACGCCGGCGTCGGGCGACTGCGAGGTCTCGACGTCGGGTTCGACGGGGTCGCTGGCGCACGCGCCGAGAGCGACGGTGAGGCCCAGCAGGGCGCTCGCAACGATGGCTGCCTTGAATTTGCGCATGGCCCAATCTTCGTACATTCCGCGCGCGCAAGTCTCAGCGGCTCGATGACGGTCCGGTAACGAACCCGGTCGCCCGCGGGCTTGCGCGGCACCCCAGCGGGCCGCTCCGTGCGGGTCCCGCGCGGCTACTGCAGGGCCGACGTGAGCCGGGCGAGATTGTCGAGCACGGTAGAGCGCAGGGGCTGCTCCTGCCATTCCTCCAGCGTGAGCTCGCGGCTCAGGGAACGGTACATCTCGGCGACGTCCTGCATCTCCTGCACGAACTCCTCACCCCGTACCATCAGCGAAACTTCCATGTTCAGACCGAAGGACCGCATGTCCATGTTGCTCGAGCCGATCACCGCGACCTCGTCGTCGATCGTGAAGCACTTGGTGTGCAGGATGTACGGCTTGCGGTACATCCAGATGCGGACCCCCGCCTTGAGCAGCACCTCGTAGTAGCTTCGCTGCGCGTGATAGACGACGGCCTGATCGCCCTCCTCCGAGACGAACAGCTCGACGTCGACGCCGCGCAGTCGCGCCGTCGTGAGGGCATAGAGCAGCGCCTCATCCGGCACAAAATAGGGGCTGACAATGCTGATTCTGCGCTGCGCGTAGTAGAGCAGCCCGAGGAACAGCCGGAGGTTGTTCTCGCCGTCGAACCCGGGACCGGATGGCACGATCTGGCAGTCGAGATCGCCCGAGCCCGAGACCACGTCGTCCAGGTTGATCTGCGTGCCCTCGTCGAGCACCTCGTCCGTCTCGCTGTACCAGTCGGCGAGGAAGATCGCGTTCACGCTCGCGACGATGGGGCCGTCGAGGCGCACCATCAGGTCGACCCAGTGCAGGCCGCGGCGGATGTTCTTCTTCAGGTTGTAGCTCGAGTCGATGACATTCTGCGAGCCGACGAAGGCGACGCGGTTGTCGATGACGAGCAGCTTGCGGTGGTTGCGCAGATCGGGCCGCTGGTACTTGCCGCGCAGCGGCTGCACGGGCAGCATCAGGTGCCACTCGGCGCCCATCGCCGTGAGGCGCCGCTGGGTCTGCTTGTAGCCGGGCTTGCCGCGGTTGGCCCAGTGGTCCATCAGCACGCGCACCGTGACCCCGCGGGACCGCGCCTCCTCCATCGCCGAGAAGAAGTTCTCGGTCGCCGCATCCGCCGAGAGGATGTAGAACTCGACGTGCACGTAGCGCTCGGCCGAGCGGATGGCGTCGGCCATCGCGTCGAGGCTCTCCTGGTAGTCGGCGATCAGGTGCGCTCCGTTGTCGCCGGCGAGCGGCATCGCGCCGAGCTTGGTGTTGAGCGCGACCATCGAGTCGAACCATTGCGGCGCATCGGGGCGCAGCGTGCCGAACTTGAGGTTCGCGCTCGCGGCGCGGATGTAGTCGTTGATGCGCTGTTGCTTGCGCCGGCGCTTGCGCGGCAGGCGCGGGTTGCCGATCAGCAGGAAGAGGAACACCCCGATGAAGGGGATGAAATAGATCGCGAGCAGCCACGCCATGGCCGCCGTCGGCTTGCGGTTGCGCGGCACGACGATGATCGCGATGACGCGGATGACGATGTCGATCAGAAGGACGAGCAGCGCCCACCAGCTGAGGTCGATCGTGATGTCCACGCAGGTCCTCCGCTCAGCGCGCCGTCGTTCGGCTTGCCCTCACCCTATCCGGAGGGCGCGACGTTCAGCGCGCGGCGGGCGTCTCGGCCGTCGCGGCGGGCTCGGGGCGCGCCGGCATGCCGCGGCGAGCGCGCTCCTGCGCCTCGATCTTGGCGTAGCTGCGCCGCTCGGTGCGATCCATGCGGATGACGCTGCGAACCACGTAGAAGAAGACGATGCTCACCACTGTCGTCGGCAACAGCGACCACACCACCGCAACCCAGTAGTTGTCCATGTCCCTATCGTACCCGGCACTTCCCCTGCACAGCGCCACGCCGATGCACGCCGCCCCACAGTGACGAGCACCCGACGCCTCCGCGGCGGCGGCGCGTCGAGGCTGGCGACATGCACACCGTCATCACCGCCAAGAGCGCCGCCGATTTCCTCGCCCTCGTCCCCGCCCTCACCGGCTACACGCCCACGCGCAGCATCGCACTGGTCGCCTTCCGCGGCAGCCGGACACTGGGGGTGCTCCGCGTCGACCTGCCGCCCGCCGACGCCGACGCGCAGAGCCTTGCGAGCGCCGCCGCCACATTCGTCGGCATGATCTGTCGCCTCCCCGACGCCGACGGGCTGGCCCCGGTCGTGTACACCGAGGGCCCGTTGCGCGCGGGCACCCCGCCGCGGCAGTCGCGGCGGGGTGCCGCGAGCCCCGACGGCGCCGTCCGTCGCGACCGCGCGCCCGACAGCCCCCACGCGCGCATCGCGCATTCCGAGCTGATCGACGCAGTGCGCCGCTGCGCCGACGCCTGCGGACTCGCGGTGCGCGATGCGCTGTGCGTGGCCGCGGACGGCTGGGCCTCCTATCTCGAACCGCACCTCGCGCATCCGCTCTCGGCGCTGGACGCGGCGGCGGCGCGCGCAGACCTGCCCGCGCACACGGCGCCCACGCGGGGCGATCAGCACAGCGGCGCCGAGCTGCCGGATGTCGACCCCTGCGAACGTGTGCGCGTCGCGATGGCGCTCGCCGACCTGCAGGAGCTGCTCGAGGCCCTGGACGCCGGCGCGGGCACACCGCGCGGTGACGATCCGGAGGATGATGACGACGTCGCCGTCGCCGCCGCCGCCGAGCTTGACGACCTGTGCGACGTGCGGCCGGCGCGTGCCGGCGAGCCGGGGCGATTCCGCGCATTCGCGCGGGCGGCGACGACGTCGGCGCTCGCACCCGAGCCGCCCGGTTCGCGCGCCGCGGCGACCGCGCTCGGCGCGCTCTGCGACATCCCCGGGCTGTTCGAGCGCGCCCTCGACGCGGCACCCGATCAGCTCGACACCGGAACCACGGCCGCGCTCCTGCTGTGCCTCTCTCGGCCACCGCTGCGCGATGTCGCGCTCAGCCAGTGGTCGTTCAGCATCGCTGTGGGCGCCGAGGTACTCGAGGCCCAGGTGCTGTGGCACGACGGCGAGGCGTTTCCCGCGCGGCTCGCGACGCACATGGTCGGCGAGGGGCCGAGCCCGGATCTCGCGCGGGTGCGGGCCGCCCTCGCGCTGGTGCGACACCTCTCTGCGGTGGCGCCGGCGCAATGGCGCTGCGCCCCGCTGACCGTCGCCGCCTGGCTGAGCTGGGCGCTCGGACGGTCCACACACGCGTCGGACTTCCTCGCGCTGGCGCTCGAGATCGACCCCGGTTACGGCCTGGCCGAGATCGTGTCGACGATGGTGCGTAGCGGCCACCTGCCCGAGTGGGCGTTCGGTCGCTCCGACACGCTGCGAGCCCCCGGGCTCGACCGCGAGACCGGGGGCTCGCGCGGTGCTACTTGACCAGAGGGAAGAGGATCGTCTCGCGAATGCCGAGGCCGGTGATCGCCATGAGCAGGCGGTCGATCCCCATGCCCATGCCGCCCGACGGCGGCATGCCGTGCTCGAGCGCGCGGAGGAACTCCTCGTCGACGCGCATCGCCTCGACGTCGCCGCGCGCGGCGAGCTTGGCCTGCTCGACGAAGCGCTCGCGCTGGATCACGGGATCGACCAGCTCCGAGTACGCCGTGGCGAGCTCGAATCCGCGCACGTACAGGTCCCACTTCTCGACCACGCCGGGCTTGGCGCGGTGCTCGCGCACGAGCGGGCTCGTGTCGAGCGGGAAGTCCATGACGAAGGTCGGACGATCGAGCGAGCCCTTCACGAAGTGCTCCCAGAGCTCTTCGACCAGCTTGCCGTGCGTGGCGTGGGCCGGCTCCGGCACCTCGTTCGCCTCGGCGAGCGCCAGGAGCGCCTCGACGCTGGTCTCGGGGGTGATCGCCTGACCCGCTGCCTCCGAGAGCGACTCGTACATCGAGATCCGCGGCCATTCGCCACCCAGATCGTAGACGGTGCCGTCAGAGAGCGTCACCTCGGTCGAGCCCGTGATGGCGATGGCGGCGTTCTGCACCATCTGCTGCGTCAGGTCTGCCATCTGGTTGTAGTCGCCGTAGGCCTGATAGGCCTCGAGCATCGAGAACTCGGGGCTGTGGGTCGAGTCGGCGCCCTCGTTGCGGAAGTTCCGGTTGATCTCGAACACGCGCTCGATCCCGCCGACGACGGCGCGCTTGAGGAACAGCTCCGGCGCGATGCGCAGGTAGAGCTCCGTGTCGAACGCGTTCGACTGGGTGATGAACGGCCGCGCAGAGGCGCCGCCGTGCTGCACCTGGAGCATGGGCGTCTCGACCTCGATGTAGCCGTGGCCCCCGAGCGTGGCGCGCAGCGAGGCGTTGAGCCGGGCGCGCGCGATGACGGTCGAGCGGGCCCGCTCGCGAACGATCAGGTCGAGGTAGCGGTTGCGCACGCGCGTCTCTTCCGACAGTTCCGAGTGCAGGTTCGGCAGCGGGAGCACCGCCTTGGCCGCGATCTGCCAGTCCGAGACCATGATCGACAGCTCGCCCCGGCGGCTCGAGATCACCTCGCCGGCCACGAAGACGTGGTCGCCGAGGTCGACGAGGTCCTTCCAGGCCTGCAGACGCTCCTCGCCGACGGCGGCAAGCGAGACCATCGCCTGGATGCGGCTGCCATCGCCCGCCTGCAGCGAGGCGAAGCAGAGCTTGCCGGTGTTGCGGCTGAACACGACCCGGCCCGCGACCGCGGCCCGCACGCCCGTCTCGGCGCCGACCTCAAGCTCGCCGAAGCGCTCGCGCAGCTCGGGAATCGTGTCGGTGATGGGCAGGGTCACCGGGTACGGGCCGCCCGCGGCGTCGGCGCGCTCGGCGAGCAGTCGCTCGCGCTTCGCAAGACGCACGGCCTTCTGCTCGAAGACCTCGTCTTCGCTGGGCTCGGCGTCGGGGGTGGTGGCGTCGTTCTGGGTCATGCGGGAGGCTCCTCGAGATCGCTCACGAGTCTATCTGGGGTCATCCCCCAGCTCGTCCTGGCGGGTCTCGGTGAGCGCCTGGTCGACCGCGGAGCGCACGAGCGCGGAGAGGAAGCTGCCGGGGTGCTCCACCCCGATGTCGGCGAGCAGGGCCGTGGCCTGCTGCACGATCGCGCGCGAGAAGGTCGTGGCCGTGGCGATCGCCTCCGCATACGCCGGCCGATCCCGCTCCGCGACGACCACGGGTTCGCAGCCGAGCTCGACAGCGAGCGCCTGCGCGATCGGGAGCACCGCCCCAGGCGCCGTCACCGCGGCGAAGCTCCCCTGCAGCTGCAGCAGGTCCATGCTCGTGCCGCTGAACGCCACCGCCGGGTGCACGGCAAGGGGGATCGCACCCATGGCGGCCGCGGGGCGCAGCACCTCGGTGCCGAACTCGGGCGCCGTGTGCAGCACGAGCTGCCCCGGCTGCCACGCTCCCAGCGCGGCGAGCCCGGCCACGAGCCCCTCGAGCTGTGCCGACGGCACCGCGATCACCACCAGCTCGCTGCGCTCGACGATCTCGGCGGGCTCGAGGCGGGGCACGCCGGGCAGCAGCGCCTCGACGCGGTCGTCGTCCGACCCCGAGGTGATGCCGGTCAGGGCATGCCCCGCCCCGGCGAGCGCCGATGCCACCACGGGCCCGACCCTGCCGGCCCCGATCACTCCCACGCCGAGACGTCCGCTGCGCGTCATGCTTGCTCCCCTACGGCTGGTTCGGCGACTGCTCGGGCGTCCGGCCCGGCGCGTCGGCGTCCGGGATGGCGCGCGGCTGCGGCTGCGGCTGCGGCTGCGGCTGCCCACCTTCGCCCGCTTCCCACTGCACCGCGACGGTGAGCGGGGGCACGGTGGCGGGTGCGGCAACGGCGTCCGCGACGTCGGCAGCCCAGCGATGACTGTGGTCGGCGGCGGACGCCATCGCGGTCCGGCGCTCCACCTCGGCGAACAGCTCGAGCGCCGCGTCGCGGTCGACCGTCGAGAGCCGCCCCGAGATCGGGCCGAGCACGGTGTGCACCTGCACGTCGGCGACGCGCAGCATCCTATCGAACGGCCCCTGGTGCAGCGCGACGCTCTGCATGCGCGCGAAGGGGAACATCGAGAGCGTGCGCCACACGACGCCGCGGCGCAGCAGCAGCGCGCCCTGGTTCAGGGCGAAGCCGTTGCGCTTCCACGAGAGGAGGGTGAAGATCCGGGCGCGGCGCGGCGTGTTCGTGAAGGGGTCGCCGTCCCGCGGGCCGAGCACGCCCTGCTCGAACAGCGCGGGCCACTCCTCGGGCGCCATCTCCGGCACGAGCAGGCCCATCACCCGTTCGACGTCCGCGCGGGTGCCGACGGGGAGCACGGTCGTGAACTGGTCCTGGGTGCCCTCGCTGACCGACTTGCCGGTGATCCGGTTGATCTTGATCGTCCACCAGCCCGCCGGCCGCCACAGGATCGACTGCCGGATCTCGATCGCGTGGATGCGCCCGGGCGGGATGATCTCGGTGATCGTCGTGAACAGGCCGTAGGTGATGCGGATGCCGTTGCGGGTCGGTGCGATCGAGTAGCGCAGGCCCTTGAACACCGACGACAGCCAGAACGCGCCGAACCCGATGATCACGGGCAGCAGGCCGATCAGCAGCCACGGGGTGCCGAGCGCCGCGCCGACGATCACCGCGGTGATCGCGACCACCAGCAGCACTGTGATCGGGCTGAGGAGGTGCGAGAGCAGCAGACGGCCCACGGGGATGCGCACGACCGACTCCGGCTCGACCTCGCCGACGTCCTCGCCGACGATCAGCCCGGTCACGCCGTGGCTGACGGCCGCCGACAGCGCCGCGGCCCCGGCGAGCGCTCCGCCGGGGGCGCCGGCCGGCCCGGGTGCAGGCTGCGCGTCGAGCTGGCGGCCGGAGGCCAGGCGCAGGATGTCGGCGCGCACCTGCTCGGCGTTGACGGTCGAGAGGTACTCGAGCTTGACGTTGCCGTCGGCGCCCGCGCCCACGACCTCGAGCTTGGCGGTGCCGAGCAGCCGGGCGATCATCGGCCGCGTGAGGTTCACGCCCTGCACGCGGTCGAGCTTGGCGCGGCGGTGGGTGCGGAAGAGGATGCCGCTGCGCACCTCCACCTCGTCTCGCGTGATGCGGAAGGTGTGGAACCGCCACGAGAGGTAGAAGCCCGCTACGACGAGCACCAGCACGACGACCAGCGCGAGGCCGGCCAGCAGCACCAGGTTGTTCTCGACGACCCAGTCGATCGGGTCGCCCTCGTACTCGAAGGCGTACTCGTCCGGGTTGATCTGGGGCACGAACATCGGGAGGAAGATCTGCACGAGCCGGTCGCGCAGGTTCGCGATGATCACGCCGATGACGACCACGAGCACCAGGCCGCCGCGCAGCAGCGGCGTCAGCGGGTGCAGGCGATGCCACTCACCGTCGCTCAGCACCGAGCGGCCCGCAGCGGCGGGCTGGCTCACAGCCCTGTCCGCCGCGACTCGGCGACGGCGATGAGGTGGTCGCGAAGCGATTCCGCCGTGGCCTGCGAGAGCCCGGGGATCGTGACGCCGGTGGTCGCGGCCGCAGTGACGAACTTGAGCTGCGCGATGCCGAAGCCCCGGTCGAGCGGGCCGTGCGTGATGTCGATGAGCTGCATGCGCCCGTATGGCACCGCGACCACGCGCTGCCACAGGATGCCCCGGCGAAACACGAGATCGTCCTGGCGCAGCTGATAGCCGTAGCCGCGCACCTGCCGCGGCAGGATCGCGATGCCCCACAGTGAGAGCAGCGCGACGACGCCGAATGGGATCCAGATCCACTCCGCCCGTGCCACGGCGGTCAGCACGAATCCGGCGACGACGATCAGCACCAGGAGCGCGCCATGCGTCAGCAGCTGCAGCGTCAGGTACTTGCGCGAGAGCTGGTGCCACTGATTGGGCTCGATCACGAGGCGATTCGGGCTGCTCGGCTCGCGCAGCTCGGTGAACGTCCCGGCATCGTCCACCACCCAGCTCGTGCTGTCAGTGACGGGGGTCGGGTCCGCCTGCGGATCCGGCGTGCTCATCATCGTCGTCCTTCCGAATGGTGCACAGATTCTCTGCGACAAGAGCTGCACCAACGAGGATAAGCCCTGCTGCGATCGTCGCGACGACCGCTCCCAACGACCCTAGCTGGGGCGAGATGGGGCGCGTGACCAGGTATGCGCCGAGCCCGACCGCGAACCCGCCGCTCAGCGCGCCGACCAGGCTGGAGGCCTGTGCCAGCAGCGCGACGCGCATGGCCCGGAAGGGGTTCACCCGTGCGCGACTCGTGCCGCGCTTCGCCCTGGCGATCGGCACGGCGAAGCCGATGAGCACCGCCGAGAGCACGACGAACAGGATCGGCAGCGAGAGCACTGGGGTGAACGTCGGCCGCCCGGCGGCCGTCAGCCCCGCGTCGACCAGAAAGCCGGCGACGCCGCCGAACAGGCAGCAGCAGCAGCACGACCCATGAGGTTCGCCTCACGGGCGCTCGATTCCGCCCGCGGCGGCGCAGTCGCCCGCGCCCTGCCCAGTGGATGCCTCGGCCCCGCCGGGCGCGGCGACCTCGAGCGCCGCGAGGGCGGCGTCCACGCGCCCCACGCCCGGAATGACCGCGTCGGGATCGATCGACAGCCACGGGCGCAGGACGAAGTCACGCTGTGCGGCGCGCGGGTGCGGGAGCAGCAGCTCGGGCACATCGGAGCGCACGTCCGCGTAGGCGATCAGGTCGAGGTCGAGAGTGCGCGACCCCCATCGCTCCGCGCGCTCGCGGCCGTGGCGATGCTCGATGGCGTGCAGCATCGCGAGGAGCACCGACGGCGCGAGCGTCGTGTCGACGAGCGCGACGCCGTTGAGGTATCCCGGCGCGTCAGGATCGGCGCCCGCGAGGGTGATGGCGACCGACTCGATCATCGCCGAGGGGTGCACCGAGGTCACGAGCGGGAGCGCGGCGATCTCGGCGAGCGCCTCGCGCAGCGTGCGCTCGCGATCGCCGAGGTTTGCGCCGAGCGCGACGACCGCGCGCACGCTCGCCGGGGCCGCCGGCGCGGCCGCGGCATCCACGCCCTGCGCGAGCCGGCGGCTCATCACGCGCGCTCTCGGGTGAGGGTCACCGTCACGTCGCCGAACTCGGTCGGGATCGGCGCGGAGGGCTTGTGCACCGTCACGGTCACGACCTGCACGAGCGGATGCCGCAGCACCGCGTCGGCGATGCGCTCGGCGAGCGCCTCGATGAGGTTGAGCGGCTCACCCGTGACGATCGCGGTGACGTCGGTCGCGAGCGCGCCGTAGTCGACGGTGTCGGCGACGTCGTCGCTGTGCGCGGCCGGGCGCATGTCGAGGCCGACGACGAGGTCGACGATGAACTCCTGGCCCTCGCGGCGCTCGAAGTCGAACACGCCGTGGTAGCCGAAGGCGCGCAGCCCGGTCAGGGTGATCACGTCAGGCTTCGCCATGGTTCTCCTCTGCACGCGAATTCGTACCGAGTCCACTCTGCCACGCTGCGGCCACGTCGAGCGCGATCCGGGTGCTCGCGACCTCGTGCACGCGCACGCACCACACCCCGGCCGCGGCGGCCAGGCCGCTGGTGATCGCCGTCGCCAGGTCGCGCGCGGCGAGGTCGTCGCGCTCCTCCCCGAGCAGCGTGCGCAGGAAGCGCTTGCGCGAGGTGCCGATCAGCACCCGGTGCGTCCCGGCGACGAGCCGCGGCAGCGCCGCGAGCATCTGCCAGTTCTGCTCCCCGCCCTTGGCGAAGCCGATGCCCGGGTCGAGCACGATGCGGGCGGGGTCGATGCCGGCCGCGAGGGCTGCATCCACCCGTCGCTGCAGTTCCTGCTGCACCTCGGCGAAGAGGTCGTCGTAATGCGCGTGGGCGTACATCTCGCTCGACGGGCCTCGCCAGTGCCCGAGCGCGACCTCCGCGCCGCCGTCGGCCACCGCGGTGAGCATCGCCGGGTCTGCGAGCCCGCCCGAGACATCGTTGACCAGGCGGGCGCCGGCGGCCACCGTCGCGGCGGCTGTGGAGGCGTTGAGCGTATCGATGCTGACCGCCACGCCCGCGGCTGCGAGCTCGCGCACGACCGGCAGCACGCGCGCGAGCTCGATGGCCGGATCGACCCGCACCGCGCCGGGTCTTGTCGACTCGCCGCCGACGTCGATCCAGTCGGCGCCCTGCGCGCTCAGCCGCAGGCCCTGGGCGATCGCCGCGTCGGCCTGCGCGAACCGACCGCCGTCGCTGAACGAGTCGGGCGTGACGTTGACCACGCCCATGATCAGCGCGCGCCGCGGTGTCTGCGCAGGTGCCGCGCCGGGCACGGGCGCGCTCATGCGCGTCCGGCGATCAGCGCGATCAGCTCGGCACGCGCCGCGGGCTCGGCGAGGGCGCCGCGTGCCGCGATCGTGAGGGTGGATGACGCGGGCTGGCGCTCCCCGCGCGAGGTGACGCATCCGTGCACGGCGTCGAGCACGACCAGCACGCCCCGGGCGTCGAGCCTGCTGGCCATGACATCGGCGATCTGTTCGCCGAGCCGCTCCTGCACCTGGGGCCGCGAGGCGAGGACGTCGACGACCCGCGGCAGCGCCCCGAGCCCGACGACGTGCTCACCGGGGAGATACGCGAGGTGCGCGGCGCCGACGAAGGGCAGCAGGTGATGCTCGCAGACCGAGCGGAATCGCACGTCGCGCAGCAGCACGGCGCCGGAGGGCAGCACGTCGTGCTCGTCGCCGTCGGCGACCGAGATCGTCCGCTCCAGCGGCGCGCCGGCGTCGGCCCCGATCCCGGAGAAGAACTCGGCGCAGGCCTCGGCCACGCGTGCGGGCGTCTGCTCCAGCCCCGCGCGCTCGGGATCCTCCCCGATGGCGACGAGCAGCTCGCGCACGAGCGCTTCGACGCGCGGACGATCGACGGCCATGGCTATGCCGTTGCCGGGCGCGCCTGGCCCGTAGGCCCGGCGCGCCGTGCGTGCTCGGCCGCGGTCTCGGCGGCGTCCGCCTGCTCGCTCTGCATGACCAGCTCGGCGCCGGCGCGCGCCGGCACGTCCACGGGCGGCAGGGTCGAGACCGGGCGGTCCTCGCTCGAGAGCCACTGCGTGCGCTCCGGCAGTCGCTTCACGTCGGCGAAGATCTCGGCGAGCTGATTGTGGTCGAGGGTCTCCTTCTCGAGCAGCTCGAGCGCGAGCCGGTCGAGCACGTCGCGATTCTCGTTCAGCACGCGGTAGGCCTCGTTGTGCGCCTGCTCGATGAGCGCGCGCACCTGCATGTCGACGCGCTCGGCCATGCTCTCGCTGAACTCGCGGCCGTGCCCCATGTCGCGGCCCATGAACACCTCGCCGCTCGCGGAGCCCAGCTTGATCGGGCCGACCTCGTTGGTCATGCCGTACTCGGTGACCATCTTCTTGGCGATGCTCGTCGCCTTCTCGATGTCGTTGGATGCCCCGGTCGTGGGGTCGTGGAACACGATCTCCTCGGCGACCCGGCCGCCCATCGCGTAGGTGAGCTGATCCTGCAGCTCGTTGCGGGTGACCGAGTACTTGTCGTCGAGCGGCAGCACCATCGTGTAGCCGAGCGCCTTGCCGCGCGGAAGGATCGTCACCTTCGTCACCGGGTCGGTGTAGTTCATCGCCGCCGCGGCGAGCGCGTGCCCGCCCTCGTGGTACGCCGTGATCAGGCGCTCCTTGTCTTTCATGACGCGCGTGCGACGCTGCGGGCCCGCGATCACGCGGTCGATGGCCTCGTCGAGGGCGCGGTTGTCGATCAGCTGGGCGTTGGAGCGCGCGGTCAGCAGCGCGGCCTCATTGAGCACGTTGGCGAGGTCGGCGCCGGTGAAGCCGGGCGTCTTGCGGGCGACGACCTCGAGGTCGACGCCCTCCGCGAGCGGCTTGCCGCGGCCGTGCACCTCGAGGATCCGGCTGCGGCCCTTGAGGTCGGGGGCGTCGACGCCGATCTGGCGGTCGAAGCGACCCGGGCGCAGCAGCGCGGGGTCGAGGATGTCGGGGCGGTTGGTCGCGGCGATGACGATGACGTTCACCTTGGGATCGAAGCCGTCCATCTCGACCAGCATCTGGTTCAGGGTCTGCTCGCGCTCGTCGTGGCCGCCGCCCATGCCGGCCCCGCGGTGGCGGCCGACGGCGTCGATCTCGTCGATGAAGATGATCGCGGGCGAGTTCTCCTTGGCCTGGTTGAACAGGTCGCGGACGCGGCTTGCGCCGACGCCGACGAACATCTCGACGAAGTCGGAGCCCGAGATCGAGTAGAACGGCACGCCCGCCTCGCCGGCGACGGCGCGCGCGAGCAGGGTCTTGCCGGTGCCGGGAGGGCCGTACAGCAGCACGCCCTTCGGGATCCGTGCGCCGACGGCCTGGAACTTCGTCGGGTCCTTGAGGAAGTCCTTGATCTCTTCCATCTCTTCGATGGCCTCGTCGGCGCCCGCGACATCGGCGAAGGTGACCGTCGGGGTCTCCTTCGTGACGAGCTTCGCTCGCGACTTGCCGAACTGCATCGCCTTGCCCGCGCCGCCCTGCGCGGACGACATCAGGAACCAGAACAGCAGGCCGAGCAGGAGCAGGGGGATCAGGAGCGAGAGGATGCCGTCGAACCAGTTCGGGCGGGGCACCTCGTCGTTGAAGCCGTCGGCGGGCTTGGCCGAGTTGACCGCGTCGACCACCTCCGCGGCGCGCGCCTCGACGTAGTAGAACTGCACCTCGTTGGCGCCCTCGTATGGCGAGGAGAGCGTCATGTCGACGCGCTGGTCGCCATCGGTGATGAGCACCTTCTCGACCGTGTCGCCGGCGAGCAGCGCGAGGCCCTGCTGCGTGGTGATCGACTTCGCGCCGCCGAGGCTCGAGATCAGCGCGAACCCGGCGACGAGCAGCACCCCGATCAACAGCACATAGATCAGGGGGTTTCGAGTGATCTTCTTCACGTCCATGGTGTGGGGCGGTGCCCCCGCAGCCTTTCATCGCCAAGATGGGCGGCCCCGCGGGCCGCGCACAGTGCCCCTAGGGTATCGCGCGCACACTGTGCCGGCGCTGGATGTTTGCCCTTGGCTTAACACCGCGGGCGGGGCCTCGCGCACCCCGTTCGGGGCGAGACGCGGATGCGCGGACCGCGGCCGAGCTAGGGCTTGGGCGTCGTCGGGCTGACGACGATGAAGTCGACCCCGCGCCCGTTCTCGCCCAGGCGGTAGCGCAGCTCGACGTACCAGCCATCGCCGGCCTCGTCGTCGCGGTTGAACCCGTAGACGGCCCGGGTCGCGTCCGAGCGGTCGAGCTGCGCGCCGTCCCAGCCATCGGTGCGCAGACGCTCGGCGATGGCCTCGCCCGCCCGGCTCGCGCCGTCGATCATGCCCTCGGCGGTGTTCATGGCCTGCGAGACCTGCCACCACACCTCGGCGTCGGGCGTGCCGCCGCCGGTGCCCAGCGACGAGTCCCAGGGCAGCACCTCGGTGTTGCCGGGGACCACGGCGACGAGCTCGCCCGCGATGGTCTGCGCCTCCCGCTGGTACTGCTCGATCTTGCTGTCTTCGGTCATGGCGCACCCTCCCAGGGTGATCAGCGAGGCGAGGAGCAGGGCGGCGAACCCCCGAGTGATGTGCCGATTGCGGGTCATTTGACCTCCACCATGATCGGCTGATAGCCGGAGTCGTCGATGCCGTCGGTGACGATCACACCGTAGCCGTACGACTCGATGATGCTCTCCGAGAACAGCTCGACCTCGGTGCCCTGCACGACGCCGATGATGTTCTCGAACGACGTCGAGCCGGGCTGCATGAGCGAGCTGTGCGAGTCGATCTGCCCCGTCGACTCGATGTCGGGCGAGTCGAAGTCGTCGGCGTCGGTGAAGCCGGTCTCGAGCCGGATCACCCCGCCCGTGCCCTCGCGGATCGGCGACTGGCCGTGCATCGGCAGGTCCTGGATGAGGCCCACCACGATGTCGTTGCGCGACATCATCGAGTAGTGCGGCTTGTCGCCGGTGTTCGGGAAGTCGCCGAGGCCGTCCACGCCGTCGCCCATGCCGGCGCCCGCGATGTAGAGCACGCGGTCGGCGCGCAGTCCGGCCTGCTCGGCGAGCCCGACGACCGCGCCGCCGTAGCTGTGCCCCATGACGATGACGTCGGCGCCCGGCGGGATGACGATGCCCTCGCGGAAGGCGACGAGCTTGGTCGAGAGATCCTGCGAGTACGACGCGCTCGTGGCATCCGGAATCGTCTGCGGCAGCGGCCCACCGGCCCACACGAACACGGCCGTGTTGCTGGTGGCGTTGTACACGTTCTTCCCGAAGCCGTCGGGTCCGCCCCACGAGCCGATGTTGGTCGTCGTGCCGGGCACGTGGATCGCGACGTTCTCGATCCACTGCGGGATGTCGCGGGTCACCGGGTCGATGGGCCCGTGGTAGGTCGCGATCGCCTCCTGCGAGGGGTCGAACACGACCACGCGGGCGCCCTTCTCACTGTGGAACACGCCGTGCTCGTCGACCCAGGTGATCTCCTGCTCGAGGAAGCCTCGGTACTTCTCGGCGAGCGCGTCGGCGGCCGCGATCTCATCCATGAGGCGCTTGCGCTCCTGCGCCGCGACGCGCTCGTGCATGCCGTCGAACGTGGCGGGGTTGTTCAGCTTGGCCCGCAGCGCCGCCGCGTCGCTCTCGGCCTTGCTCGCCTCGTTCTCGAGGTTGATCGCGTTCGCGCGGGTCCGGTCGCCGATCGGGATGCCGTCGAGGTTGCCGATGGTCATCGGCGACTCCTCGATCATGCGCGTGCGCTGCGACTCGTCGAGCGCGTCCCAGACCCTGCGGATCACCTCGGGATCGGCCAGGTCCGCGAGGCTCTCGGCGGTGATGCCGTCGAGCGAGCCCGCCCAGGCGCTGATCGCGGTGACGTGGGCGCTGCCGGGCACCCCGCCGTTGTCGGTGATGACGGCGAACAGCGAGACCGCCCGCAGCCGCGCCGCGATGCGGGTGTCGAGATCCTCGCGACGGGTGGTGACCGCGTTGAACGCCGCCGCCGAGACGAAGTACGCGTCGATCGCGTTCTGCCAGCGCGTGAGGTAGTCGGGGTTGTCGAGGTAGAGCCAGCCAGGCAGCGTCTGGTCCCACGCGACGCCCCAGCCCACGACGAACTCCGACGCGGCGTTGAGCGCCTGCTCGCGTCGGGTGAAGATGAAGTCGTAGTCGGTCTGCGCCTGCGAGAGCGCGGCCGCGGCATCGGTCTTGATCACGTCGAGCGCGTCCGCGTAGTCGTTCATGATGGTCGCCACATCGGTGGCGCCCTGGGCGCCCTCGTCGAATCGCGCCGCCAGCCCGGCGATGCGAGCGCTCAGCTCGATCGCGAAGTCGGCGGTGACATCGACGAGCGCGCTGACCGCGCTGCGGCAGCTCGCGGCGCGCGCGGTCATGAGGGTGGCGCGGGTGGTCGACTGCGTCGCGAGGCCGCGAATCGCGCCGGTGTCGCCCTTCGCGGGCTCGCCGTTGAGGCCCGGAAGGCTCATACCGGCTCCTTCGCGAGGTTCTTGTCGGACTTCTCGAGCACGTCCGCCGCGTTCACGGCCGACGCCGACGCCGCCGCGGCGGCGGTGGCGAGCGCCCGCGCGACGTTCGCGACCAGCGGGTCGACCTCGCCGTATGCCGCCTCGACGACGGCCGAGCCGATGCCGAAGGTGGCCATGCAGGCGAGCTCGAGCGTGCTGACCGCGGCGTCGTCGAGCCGCGCGCGCACCGTGTCGAGGTCGGCGTCGGTGACCTTGAGGTCTGGCGTCGTCATGGCTGCGGCATCCCTACGAATACACGTGCGGGGCCAGCACGGCCACGTCACGAAGATTGCGGTACTTCTCGGCGTAGTCGAGGCCGTAGCCGACGACGAACTCGTTGGGGATGTCGAAGCCGACGTAGCGGCACTCGACGTGCACCTTCGCCGCATCGGGCTTGCGCAGCAGCGCGAGCACCTCGACCGACTCGGCGCCGCGGATCGCGAAGTTCTCGAGCAGCCACGAGAGGGTCAGCCCCGAGTCGATGATGTCTTCGACGATCAGCACGTGCTTGCCGTGGATGTCGGTGTCGAGGTCTTTGCGGATCTGCACCACGCCGCTCGAGCGCGTGCCGGCGCCGTACGACGAGACGGCCATCCAGTCGGTCTCGACGTGGCGGGGCAAGGCGCGGGCGAAGTCGGCCATCACCATGACGGCGCCCTTGAGCACGCCGACGAGCAGGAGCTCCTTGCCCTCGTAATCGGCGGCGACCTGTGCCGCCAGCTCGATGAGCTTTGCGTAGATCTCTTCTTCAGTGACGAGCACGCGGCTCAGGTCAGCTTCGATTTGGGCGGCCCTCATGCCCACAGTCTAGGAGCAACCACCGGGCGACTTCTGCCCGATCACGCGCATTTCGTCGCCGCGCGCCCCGCCGTGCCGTCGGGTTCGTTGGCCTCGCGCCGTCCGGCGCCGTCACCTCGATCCGTCCGGCTGGTGCATCTCGCGCCGCTCGGCTGCGCCGCCCGGCGCCGCCGGCCCGCGCACCGTGGTCGGGCTCACGATGATCAGCTCGAGGCGCTGCGCGTCGGGCTCCGGGTACCGCACGGAGGTCAGCTCGATGTACCAGCCCTCACCGGCATCGCCGCGGCGGAATCCGTCGGCGACGCGGTCGCCGCGCTCGGTCTCGCGCACGCGCCGCATCGTCCAACCGTCGGACTGCAGACCCGCGGCGATCGCCTCGGCGGCCGCGGCGGATGCGCCGGGCACGGCGGCGAGCTGGATGTCCTGCTCGTACTGCCACCACACCGCGTCGCCCTCGCTCTCGAACCCCGGCCCGCCGTCGCGGACCTCGGCGAACGGGGCCGCAGGCTGCGCCCCGAGCGCCGTCGGAATCAGCTCGAGCACCCGTGCCGCGACGGCCTCGCCCTGCTGCTCGTAGGCGGTCACCTGGCTCTCGCCGGTGCCGGCCGCGCAGCCGCCGAGCGCCAGCGCGGCAGCGAGCAGCAGCGCCGCGCTCCACATGCGGGCCGGTCGCGGCATCCCGCCCCCGCTCACTTCACGCTCAGCAGGGTCGGGCTGTAGCCGTCGCGGTTGATGCCGTCGATCGACACCGTGGTGCCGCCGACGACGCGCACCTCGTCTGGCGCGAACTTCTCGACGTCGCCGCCGACGATCACCCCGACGATGTTGTCGAACGACGTCGATCCGAGCTTGAAGACGTTGTTGTGGCTGTCGATGCCGGCGCTGCGCGAGCCCGCGTTGTTGAAATCGTCGAGCCCGCCGCTGTGCGGGTCGCCGGCGGCGACCCAGCCGGTCTCGAGCCGCGTGACGGCGGGGTCCTCCAGCGGCGAGGGCCCGTGGCCGAGACCCCAGTCCTCGCGGTACACGCCCTGGCTGTTGCCCACGATGAAGTCGCGCCGGGCCATGATCGCGTAGTGGTCGGCGTCGCCCGGAAACTCGGCCACGCTCGTGTTGCCGAGGCCGATGCCGGCGCCCGCCACGTACAGCACGCGGTCCGCCGGCAGGCCGCTCGCCTCGGCGAGGCCCACGATCGCGCTGCCGTAGCTGTGCCCGATGATCGTGACCGAGGCATCGTGCGGCATCGCGATGCCGTCGACGAACGAGCTCAGCTTCGGCGCCAGGTCGCGCGAGAACGCCGCGTTCACCGCCTCGCCGCCCTGCGGGAACGGCCCGCCCGCCCACACGAACAGCCCGGTGTCGCGGCCCGCGGCCCGCGCCAGGTCGCCGCCGCGACCGTCCGAGAAGTCATCCATCTGCGTGCCCGTGCCCGGCACGAGCACGGCCATGTTGTGCAGCCAGCCCGCCACATCGCGGGTCTCGAGATCGACGGCGCCGTGGTAGGTCGCGATAGCGCTGTGCGCGGGATCGAACACGACCACCCGCGCGCCGTGGTCGACGTGCGCTGTGCCCGACTCGTCGTACCAGGTGATGCGCTGATCGAGCAGCTCGCGAAACCCGTCGACCGCCCGCTGCTCGAGCGCGATGCGCGCCTCGAGCGCCTCGCGCTCCTCGTCGGCGGTTCGCGGATGCTTCGCGCCCCATGCCTGCGCGTCGTCGAGCTCGGCCCGCATCCGGTCGATCGCCTCCTCGCGAGCGCTGATCTCCTGGCTGATGCTGCTGTGGTTGGCCTCGACCCGGTCGAGCAGCGGTATCCCATCGAGATTGCCGATCGTCTGCGGGGCCGATTCGAGCAGCCGCGCCCGCTCGGCCGGGCCGAGGGCGTTCCACGCGGCCCGGATGCGCCTCGGGCTGCCCAGCCCCGCGAGGCCCGCCGCGCTCACCCGACCCTCGTCCCCGGCCCAGAGCGCGGCCGCGGTCAGCCGACCTTCCGCCGAGCCCCGCCGCGCGGCGCCGAACAGCGCCGCGGCGAGGTCGACCGAGCGAATCCGCTGCGCGGTCTCGCGGTCGAGCAGCTCGCGCTCGCGAAACAGCTCGCCGTAGCGCCGCGCCGTCGCGCGATAGTCGTCGATGGCCTGCTCCCACCGGCGCAGGTGCGAGGCGTCCCCGGCGAAGGCCCGGGCGGGCAGCACCTCGTTCCAGGCGAGCGATTGCGTCGCGTGCGGCACGGCGATCGCCTCGATTCCGTCCTCCTCGGCGGCCTGCAGGGCGCGGCCGCGCAGCATCCACAGCTCGTCGTACTCGTCGTGCGCCCGCGCACGCAGCCGCACGGTCTCAGCGCCCAGCCAGTCGAGCTCGTCAGCGTAGCCGTGCAGCACCGCGGCAAGCTGCTCGTGGGTGTTCGCCGCTCGCTCGAACTTCTCGGCGTGCGTCTCGACGCCGGTCCGGAGGGTCGCGACCGTGCGCCCGGCCGCGCCCTCGAGTGGCACCAGCGCGCTGCGCGCGGTGCCGGCCCGGGCGCGCAGCTCGCGCGCGATCGTGGACTGCGCGTCGGCGAGCGCTCGGATGCCGGGCGGGTCGCCTTGCGCCGGATCTCCCTCGATCTCGGGGAGTGTCACGGCAGCTCACCCGCAAGCTGCGCGTCGACGGCGGCGAAGGTGTCGGCGACGACCCCGAGGTCGGTCGACATGCCGGCGGCGACGACGGCCAGCGAGGTGCGCGCGCCGAGCAGCACCGGGCACAGCTCGGCGAGCGCGTCGGCGACGATGGCAGAGGCGAACGCCGCGTCGGCCGTCGGGGAGGCCGGGGGGATGACCGGCACCGCGGCCTCGGCAAGTCGCATGCGGGCGTCGCCGAGCGCGCCGTCGTTGAGTATCAGGTCGGGGATCGGGCTCACCTCCCGAACAGAAGTGTACGACGGGAGACCCCGGATTCCGGGTCACATCTGGGCATCATTCGGGCGGCTCAGACCGCCGTGAACTCAAGGCGCGCGCCCACGCGGCGTACCTCGCACCCGGGGACGTGCAGCGGTCCCTGCCCGCGCCAGTCGGTGACCAGCCGCGCGATCTCGAGCGTGTGCGTGCGGCTGAGCGAGACCCCGAACTCGCTGGCGGCGACGAGACGGATCACCCGCTGCCGGATCGCGGGCGGATTCGCGGCGAGCGCGGCCACCGAGACGGCGATGCCCGCCTCCGCATGCTCGACGATGTCTTCGATCGTCTCGTCGATCATCACCTCGAACGCCTCGGTGTCTTCGCGCAGCTGCTCGGCGGTGCGCGCGAGCGCCTCGGCGATGCCGGGGCCGAGCTCGGCCTCGAGCATGGGCAGCACCCGTTCGCGCACGCGCACGCGGGCGAAGCGCTCGTCGACGTTGTGCGGGTCGTCCCACGGCGTCAGCCCGCTGGCCGCGCAGAACGCCGCCGTCGTCGCCCGTCGCACCGAGAGCAGGGGGCGGATGCGGCGGCCCGAGGCCGGCGCCATCCCCTGCAGGCTCGCCGCGCCCGACCCGCGGGCGAGGCCCAGCAGCACGGTCTCCGCCTGATCGTCGAGGGTGTGGCCAAGCAGAATCGCCGATGCCCCGGCCGCGTCGGCCGCCGCGTCGAGCGCCGCGTACCGGGCGTCGCGGGCGGCCGCCTCCGGCCCGCCGTCGGCACCCACCTCGACGCGCACGACCCGTGCCTCGAGCCCGAGCGTCTCGGCCTGCGCGCGGGCGGCGGCCGCGACATCCATCGACCCGGTCTGCAGGCCGTGATCGACCACGACCGCGATCGCGCGGACCCCGAGCTTGGGCGCCTCGAATGCCGTGGCCGCGGCGAGCGCGAGCGAGTCGGCGCCGCCGCTGAGCGCGACGATCACCGTCGGGGCGGCACCTCCCGAGGCTCCGCTCGCCTGCGCCAGCGCCGCGAGGTGCGGCCGCACCTCACGGCGGATTTCGGCCACCGCCGGGGGCAAGGGTGGAAGTCGCTCGTCGTGCACGCACCAACGCTACCGCCGGTAGGCTGAGTGCGCCCATTTCAGGTGGCCGACACGTGCGCCTGTTCGGGCATCCACGTGATCACAGACTTCACCTGACAACAAGGAGCACGCCTATGGCCGCCTACGACGCCGTCATCGAGATCCCCCGCGGCAGCCGCAACAAGTACGAGATCGACCACGCCACCGGCCGCGTCTTTCTCGACCGGGTGCTCTTCACCGGCTTCGTCTACCCGGCCGACTACGGGTACTTCGAGAACTCGCTCGGCGAGGACGGCGACCCGCTCGACGTGCTCGTGCTGCTCGAGTACCCCGTCTACCCCGGTGTGGGCGTGAAGGTTCGCCCCGTCGGCGTGCTGCGCATGAGCGACGAGGCCGGCGGCGACGACAAGGTCATCGCCGTGCAGGCCAAGGACCCGCGCTGGGCGCACATCCAGGACGTCGACGACATCCCGCAGCACACGCGCGACGAGATCGGCCACTTCTTCGAGCGCTACAAAGACCTCGAGCCCGGCAAGTGGGTCAAGGTCGACGCGTGGGCGAACGCCGCCGAGGCGGAGCGCCTGATCGTCGAGGCCATCGAGCGCCAGGCAGCCGCGGGGCACTGAGGCGCGCCCTCGCTCGCGATCGCAACGGGTCGGCTCCTTTCGGGGCCGACCCGTTTCGCGTGTGCAGCGCGTGCGCTGGCCCTCGCGCGAGCGCCCCGGATGCCTCGGCTAGACCGAGATCCCGCGTGCGCGCATGAACGGCTGGGGGTCGACCGCGCCGCCGTTGACGTAGACCTCGAAGTGCAGGTGGCAGCCGAACGAGTTGCCGGTCTGCCCCTCGGCGCCGACCGTCTCGCCCGCGCCGACCCGCTGGCCGACGCGCACGAAGATCCGGCTCATGTGCGCATAGCTGGTCTGGATGCCGCCGCCATGGTCGATGCGGACGTAGTTGCCGAACCCGCTGTAGGGGTACGCCATGGTGACCACGCCGGCCGAGGCCGCGTAGATGCCGGCGCCGCAGCCGGCGGCCATGTCGACGCCGCGGTGGAACCCGCTCGCGCAGTAGCTGGGGCCGCACTGCGAGTAGCGCTGGCCGTATCCGGAGGTGTGGCGCCCGGAGGAGGGGCGAGCCCAGCCGCTCGGCGCGGGCGCACCGCCGCCACCGCCACCACCACCGCCGTTCTCCTTGTCCTTCTCCGCCTGCTCGCGGGCGAGGCGGTCGGCCTCCTCCTTGGCCTTGCGGGCCGCCTCGACGCCGTCCTGGTAGCCCTTGACGGTGGAGGCGGTCGTGTCTTTCAGCGCGGCCAGCTGCGCCTGCAGCTCGCCCAGGTGGGAGGTCTGCTGGTCGAGCGCCGCCTGCGCCGCCACCGCGGCATCCTGCGCCCTGAGCATCGCGTCTTCGGCGATCGCCTTGAGGCGATCGCGCTCCTCGCGGGCCACGACGGCCTGGTCGCTGAGCGCCTGCGCGTTATCGCGCGCGGCGATCGCCGCGGCGTACACCTTGCCGTTGCGCTGCACGAGCTTGTCCATGCTGCCCAGCCGAGCGAGCAGGTCGTCGGCCCCGGCCGCCGAGCCGGCGAAGAAGAGCTCCATCGCCGTATCGTCGCCGCCGTTGCGGTAGAGCTGGGCGGCCACCTTGCCGGCCTTGTTGGCGGCGTCGAGCGCGTCGGCGGCCTGCTGGTCGGCCTGCGCCTGCAGGTCGTCGGCCTGCTGGGCGGCGTCGAAGAACGCCTCCTGCGCGACGAAGAACTCGCCGGCGAGGCGCTGCGCCTCGGCCTGGGTGCGGTTCACGTTGTCGGTGAGCTGGGCGATCAGGCCCTCGATGCGGCTGATCTCGCCCGCCTTGGCTGCCTCGTTGTTCTTCGCGCGCTGCACGTCGTCCCACGACGGGTACGAGGCGGCGAACGCGGCGGGGGCGACGCCGGCGACCACGCCCGTGCCGAGCGCGGCGAGCCCGACGATGCCGACGCCGATGGCGCCGCGGCGACTCAGCGGCGGCATGAACTGCGCCCGCTCCGCTTCCGTGGGCGCGCACCCGCAGTCTTCAGGCGACGTCTTCCGCGTCCAGAACACTGCAAACTCCCTCGGTCGTGCCGACAACTCGAACCACACTAGCAACATCCGTCACATTGTCGACAGTCATCGCGATCAGCCGTTTTCCCGCGGGCCGTCGCATCCGGATCCGCTCGTTTTGTGTATTTGCGAACTCACCCGTATGCTTGTCCCTCGGTAGACGTGAACCCCCCGGGGATCGCACGGCCCCATCGTTTAGCGGCCTAGGACGCCGCCCTTTCACGGCGGTAGCACGGGTTCGAATCCCGTTGGGGTCACTCTTACCACTACAATTAAAAACGTATGGCCCTGTAGCGCAGTTGGTTAGCGTGCCGCCCTGTCACGGCGGAGGTCGCGGGTTCAAGTCCCGTCAGGGTCGCTCTAGGCGACGAGCCCTCTCTCTTGCAGAGGGGGCTCTCGCACTTAGATCGAGATATCCTCGGATGCCTCGAGGCTCTGTAGCTCAGTTGGTAGAGCGCACGACTGAAAATCGTGAGGTCACGGGATCGACGCCCGTCGGAGCCACAAGGATCATCATTACAGTGATCCCAGAAACCCTCGCGTAGCTTCTACATCGCGGGGGTTTTGCTTTGTCCTGGTGAGGGCTGATCCGCTGTGCAGCGCGGCCAACGGGCCTGCCGAGTCTGTGCCGACCGGTCGAGCGCACACAAAAAGCCGCGGCCCGCACAAGGCGCGGTCGCGGCAGATTGCTCGAGTCCCCCAAAGACTCTTGTTCCGAGCCCTCCCCAAGAAGACCCGCGTGTTCGAGTCCCCCAAGACTCGTGGTCCAGAGCCCCCAAGACTCTGGTGCGGATGATCCGCCTCCGGCCGCTCTCCCCAGAACGGCGATTCGGCGGATCATCCCGCAGGCGCAGTCCCCACTGCGACCTGCAAACGTTGTGGTCATTCCCCCGCAGCCGCCTCCCGGCAATGCTGCAATGTTCATGTCCCCATATTCCCCAAGTGTTTCCCCAAGGTGTCGTTGTCATTCACCCCAATGAATAACTCTGACAATGAAGACTGTACGGGCCCGACCTCAAGCAGTCCTCAGGTCTGCCTCAGCTTTCGCTTGAGCTTTGCTCTTGCCTTCAGAAGCCCGCGATCAAGGTTCTTGAGCATCGCCCGCGACCCCTCTGATCGCACCGTTCGGCACCGGGTCGCACCGCCTCGCGGGCGGGAGCCCGAGCGCGCATTAGGCTCGTCTCGTCGTCCGTGCGCAGCGCAGCGCACGTCGCCCGCACGCACCGCCGCACGCATCCCGAGGAACGCGCCCACCATGGATCAGACGCCCGCAGGCCCGCCCGCCGCTGAGCCGACGCCCCCGTCGCAGTCACCGTCCCAGTCGCCGTCGCGCCGCGGCCGATCCGCCGCGCGCCGGCCGCGGCGCTGGGTGCCCGCAGTCGCGTTCAGCGCGCTCGGCCTGGCGGTACTCGTGGGGGCGGCGCTGCTGGTGCCCGCGCTGTTGACGGGGGATGCCGATGCCGAGGCATCCACCCCGTCGCCGTCGCCCAGCCGCACGCGCCCGGCGCCGACGCCACCGCTCAGCGCGGCGGCGCAGCTGCTTGCCCGCACGGCAGATCCGCAGATGTGCGCCGTCACGCTCGCGGGCGACGGGATCGATGGGCTCGGCCCGCTGCTGCAGCGGCGGGGCGAGCTCTACAGCGAGCTGCCGATCCCGTCGCGCGAGGGGCTCGTCTTCGCCGGCTGGTACGCGACGCCCGACGATGCCGCGGCGCTCGCAAGCGCCGCTCGCATCAACCGCGCCGACCCGGTCGCGTGCGCCGAGCGCGAGACCACCCTCTACGGCGCCTGGACGACGCCGGAGGCGAACGCGGCCGAGCGCGCCCGCATCCCGATCCTGATGTACCACCAGTTCACGCCCAAGCCCGAGGGCGAGAGCGGCTGGCTGCGCGGCAACTACGCCTATATCGGCGACTTCGAAGCGCACATGGCGCACATCGCCACGACGGGCTTCTACCAGCCGAGCTGGCTCGAGCTCGCGGCGTTCATCGATGGCCGCCTGTTTCTGCCGAATCACTCGGTGATCGTCACCGACGACGATGCCGACCAGAGCTGGTTCGACCTCGCCGTGCCGGTCATCGACCAGCACAAGGTGCTCGCGACGTCGTTCATGATCACCGCGCACCGGCAGGATCCCCCGCCCTCGCCGTACGTGCTCGTGCGCTCGCACACGCACAACATGCACGAGGCAGGCGCGAACGGCAAGGGCCGCATGGTCAACTGGTCGGCCGAGGAGATCGCCGACGACCTCCGTGCCTCCGCGCGCGTGACCGGCGCCACCGAGGTCGTGGCGTACCCGTACGGGCACTTCAACGACACCTCCAAGCAGGGCGTCGCGCAGGCGGGCTACCTGATGGGTCGCACCATCGAGGGCGGCTACGTCTCGATCGGCACCGACAAGCTCGCGCTGCCCGTGATCCGCATCAACTACGGCATGGGACTGGATGCGCTCGTCTCCCTGATCGGCTGAACCGGGCGCTGCTCGGGTGGCCCGGGCCCCGATTTTGGGCCCCGCAGCGTGCACTTGCCGCGCCCTCTTCCATTTCGCCCGCCTGTACCACTAGGGTGAAAGAGCACTCAGCGTTCAACGCGCGCTCACATCGTAAGTGAGCACTCCGAGGGGTCGGAGGTCGTTGTCACCAGCGGGTGCACTTGGGGCCTTCGGGCAATTTGGGGAATGCCATGTTTATTTGGGGATGCACTTTCGTGCCCGCTGGGGAGCGGGCCGAGCGATGACCGCGCTCGACGAGTCGGTCACGCGTACGCAGGCACGGACGCTGAGCGGTGCCGCTCAGAAGTCGAGCTGGCGTCTCGCCTTCGACACCATCACGCACCCGTCCACCCGGTCGACGACCGCCACGGGTTCGCGCGTCGCGGGGATCGCGCCGGTTGCTGCGCCGCTCGCGCCGCTGCCCGCGCTCGACGCGTCGCTGCAGGCCGCCGTGTCGCCGCGCGTGCAGCCGGCGCTCGAGCAGCGTCAGCTGTGGGAGCGCCGCTACCGCCGTCAGCTGCGCGTCGTCGACTCGAGTGCAGTCATCGCCGTGACGGGGATGACCGCGCTGATCGAGGCGATGCTGATCGGCCCCGCGATCACGCTCCAGCAGCAGTGGCTGCTGGGCACGGTCTTCGGGCTGACGGCCGGCGTGTGGCTGCTGCTGCTCTCGCTCTTCCAGACGCGTGATTCGCGCATCCTGGGCAGCGGAGCGACCGAGTACAAGCGCGTCGCGCACGCAACCGGACTCGCGTTCGGCCTGGTCGCGATCCTCTTCATCATCGTGCAGGCATCGGGGCTGCGGCTGCAGCTCCTGATCGCGCTGCCCACGGGCATCGTCGCCCTGCTCGCGGGTCGCTGGTTCTCGCGCCGCTGGCTGGTGCGCAAGCGTCGCAGCGGGCTCTACGCCTCGCGCGCCGTCGTCATCGGCCGGCGGGCTGACGTCGCGCACGTCATCACCTCCATCCAGCGCGACGGCGCGAGCAGCTACAACGTCGTCGGGATCACCATCGACGAGCTCGACGACCGGAGCGAGCTGACCGTCGGCGGCGCCACCTTCACGTCGCGCGGCAACGTCAGCACGGCGGCCCGCGTGGCCGCAGAGCTCGGTGCCGACACCGTCATCGTGGCGAGCCACGTCGACGCCGACCCCGACTTCATCCGCCGGCTCAGCTGGCAGCTCGAGGGCACCGCCGCCGAGCTCGTGCTCTCGAGCCGCCTCACCGACGTCGCCGGTCCGCGGATCTCGCTCCGCCAGGTTGAGGGCCTGCCGCTCATCCAGGTGCAGATCCCGACCTTCGAGGGCGGCAAGCACCTCCTCAAGCGCGCGTTCGACATCGTGGTGTCGTCGCTCGCACTGCTCGCGATCGGCATCGCGACGCCGTTCATCGCCCTGGCGATCTACATCGACTCGCCCGGACCGGTCTTCTTCCGACAGCTGCGCGTCGGCCGCGACGGCCAGACGTTCCGCATGTGGAAGTTCCGCTCGATGAAGACCTCGGCCGAGCAGGACCTCATCGCGCTGCAGGCGCAGAGCGATGGCAACGGCGTGCTCTTCAAGATGAAGGACGACCCGCGCGTCACCCGCGTCGGCCGCATCCTGCGCAAGTTCTCGATCGACGAGCTCCCCCAGTTCTTCAATGTGCTCGTCGGAGACATGAGCATCGTCGGCCCGCGCCCGCCGCTGCCGTCCGAGGTCGCCGCCTACGACGGCGACGTGTCTCGCCGCCTGTTCGTCAACCCCGGCATCACCGGGCTGTGGCAGGTGAGCGGTCGCAGCGACCTCTCGTGGGACGAGAGCGTGCGGCTCGACCTCCGCTATGTCGAGAACTGGTCGCTGATCAGCGACATGATGATCATGTGGCGCACCGTCCGGGTCATGATCCGGCCCACTGGGGCATACTGAGCCATCACGGCCCTTGTGCGGCGACGCACGATGCGCATGCGCGCGGGCCGCGACCGCGCGCCTCGGCGCGCGCAGACGACGCGACCTTCGCGGGAAGAGAACTGCAGAGATGAAGATTTCAGTGATCGGGTGTGGCTACCTCGGCGCGGTGCACGCATCGGCAATGGCCGAGCTGGGCCACGAGGTGGTCGGCATCGACGTCGACGAGGAGAAGATCGGGCAGCTGCGCGCCGGCAAGGCGCCCTTCTTCGAGCCGGGGCTCACCGAGGTGCTGAGCTCGGCGCTCGCCTCGGGCCGCCTGACCTTCACGACCGACATCGCGCACGCCGCCGGCGCGCAGGTGCACTTCGTCGCCGTCGGCACCCCGCAGGCCAGAGACAGCCAGGCCGCCGACCTCAGCTACGTCGACGCGGCGGTCACCTCTCTGCTGCCGCACCTTGGCGCCGGCGACCTGGTCGTCGGCAAGAGCACGGTGCCGGTCGGCACCGCGGCCCGGCTCGCCGGCGTCGTCGCCGAGCACGCCCCCGACGCGATGCTCGCGTGGAACCCGGAGTTTCTGCGCGAGGGCTTCGCCGTTCGCGACACGATCGATCCCGACCGGCTCGTGTATGGCGTGGCCGACGATCGTGCGACGGCGATGCTCGACGAGGTATACGCGCAGACGATCAGCAACGGCACCCCCCGCGTCGTCACCGACTACGCCACGGCAGAGCTCGTGAAGGTCGCCGCGAACGCGTTCCTCGCCACCAAGATCTCGTTCATCAACGCGATGGCCGAGATCGCCGAGGTCACCGGCGCCGATGTCACGCAGCTCGCTGACGCCATCGGCCACGACACGCGCATCGGGCGCCGATTCCTGAACGCCGGCGTGGGCTTCGGGGGCGGATGCCTCCCGAAAGACATCCGCGCATTCGTGGCGCGCGCAGAAGAGCTCGGGCGCGGCGAATCCGTCGCGTTCCTGAAGGAGGTCGACGCGATCAACATGCGCCGGCGCGACCGTGTCGCCGACCTCGCGATCGAGGCACTCGGCGGATCGCCGTTCGGCCACAAGGTGGCCGTGCTCGGCGTGACGTTCAAACCGCACTCCGATGACGTGCGCGACTCCCCCGCGCTCGACGTCGCGGTTCGACTCAAGGGCCTCGGCGCGGATGTCGTCGTCACCGACCCGGAGGGGCTCGATAACGCGCGCGGGCGCCACCCGCAGCTGCTGTACACCGAGATGACGGAGGAGGCGCTCCGCTTCGCCGACCTCGCCGTGCTCGTGACCGAGTGGCCGGAGTACACCGCGCTCGATCCGAAGGCTGTGGCGGGGCTGATGCGCACGCCGCGCATCATCGACGCGCGCAATGTGCTCGACCCCGCCGCCTGGCGCGAGGCCGGCTTTGCCTACAGCGGGCTCGGTCGCAACTAGCCCGGCCCGTCCGGGGCCGGCTCGGCCCGCCTCGTGCCAGACTGACAATCCTGGGCGAGCGCACACTCGCTGCCAATCCTGATCGGGGGGATCATGACTGAGCGCACGGCACCATTCCTGAGCCCGGCTATGCGCCGCGTCGTCATCGTGGTGGCCGTCGTCGTCGTGCTCGGACTCGGGATCGCCCTGTGGCTCGCGTTCGGCCCGAATTCTGGGCGAGGCCCGGGCGACGCCTCGCCCGACCCCGCGTCGTCGGCCTCGTCGGAGCCCACCACCGGGCCGCTGCCCGGGGCCACCCCGACCACTGGGAGCGAAGTGCTTCCGCCGTCGGAGGGCGGCGGCTCTGATCGGCTGCCGCCCCGCACCGTCCAAGCCCCGCTCGTTGCGGCGCCGCTGCCACCCAGTGCCTCGGCGCTCGGGAGCCTCGTCGACGGATTCCCGAGCGCGATCGTCGGGCCCATGTCGGGAAGCGACGTGGTGGAGAGCTCGATCGCCACCGAGGGCGATCGGATGCAGGTCACCCTCACCGCACGCACCGACGCCACCGCCGATGCCGTCACGAAGCACTTCGAGGCTTCCTGGAGCGCCCTCGGCCTGCACAGCACGCCGGATGCGGGCACCGCGGCGCTCACGTTCGCCGGCCCCTACGAGTCGATGACGCTCGCATTCAGCACCGGAACGGGAACCGGGACCGTGTACATGATCTACAGCGTATTCCGCACGAAGTAGCGCATGTACATCTCGTTCAACAACACGCCCGCCCAAGGCGATCCCGACGAGCCCACGCCCGGTGACGAGGCGGAGCACGCCGCGGAGCGACGGCCACGAGGCATCCGCACCGTCTCATCGACGGTGATCACCCTCGGCATCGTCTCGATGCTGACCGACATCTCGTCCGAGTCCGTCTCGGCGATCCTGCCGCTGTACATCACCGGGGTGCTCGGGCTCTCGACCATCGCGTTCGGCGTGCTGGACGGCCTGTACCAGGGCGTGAGCGCCTTCGTTCGCATCGCGGCGGGCTACGCTTCGGACCGCTCCGACCAGCCGAAGTGGATCGCGTTCATCGGCTACGGACTGTCGGCGATCGCGCGCGTCGGCCTGCTGTTCGCCACCGGGTTCGGGGCGCTCACCGCCGTGATCACCGCCGATCGCATCGGCAAGGGCATCCGCACCGCCCCACGCGACTCGCTCATCACCGCGGCCTCGCGGCCCGAAGCGCTCGGCACGTCCTTCGGCGTGCACCGCACGCTCGACAACATCGGGGCGGCGATCGGGCCGCTCCTGGCGTTCTTCATCCTGCTGCTCATCCCGGACGGCTACGAGACGATCTTCGCCGCCTCGCTCGCGTTCGCGGTGATCGGCGTCGCGATCCTCGGCTTCTTCGTCCCCAACACTCGGCGAGCGGATGCCGCAGCCGAGGCGCGCGCGCGGCAGCCCCGGAAGAAGTTCGACTGGGGCGTCGTGCTGCGCGGCCCCATGCGGCGAGTGCTGGCGGGCGCCGGCATCCTGGGCCTTCTCACCATCGGCGACGGGTTCGTCTATCTCGTGCTGCAGTCGCGCAGCGACTTCGCCGCCCAGTGGTTCCCGCTGCTGTACGTCGGCACCAACGTCGTCTTCCTCGCGTGCGCGATCCCGATGGGCCGCCTCGCCGACCGTGTCGGTCGAGCGCGCGTGTTCGTCTTCGGGCACGTCGGCCTGCTCGCGGCATACGTGGTCGCCGCCCTGCCCGTCGCCGACATCGCCGCGACCCTGCTGTGCCTCGCCTTCCTGGGCGCGTTCTACGCCGCGACCGACGGTGTGCTGGCCGCTCTGGCGGCCCAGATGACCACGCCCGAGACGCGCGGCACCGGCATCGCGGCGGCCCAGACCGTCGTCGCGGTCAGCAGGCTCATCGCGGCGTCGGGCTTCGGGGTGCTCTGGTTCACGCTCGGACGCGAGCAGTCGATGTACGTCGTGGCCGGCCTGCTGCTCGTCGCGGTGGTCGTCGTGGCGGTGCTGTTCCGCCCGTTCCTGTCGTCGACGCGAGGTGTCGCCGCATGACCAATCGTGTGAAGTGGATCCTCCTGACGGTGATCTGCGTCGTCGCGCTCGGCACGACCGCGGTGATCGGCGCGGTCGCGTGGCAGAGCACCCAAGACCGCGACACCGCACCGAGCGTGGTGGAGACGACGGGTGCGCCCGTCACCGGCGACCGCATCATGTTCCGCAACACGGCCGCGGGCGCGGGCTACGGCCACGTCGCCAGCGTGCCGCTCGACGACCCCGAGGCGGCTCGCTCGCTGCTGGGCGTCGCCTGCGACCGTCTGGATGCCACGACCGACGAGATCGCCTGCCTTCGCACCGTGCGCGGCATCGCGCCCTCGTTCGTCGCCCTCGTGCTCGACCCGTCGGGCGCCGAGCAGGCCAGCTGGCCGCTGGCCGGCATCCCGAGTCGCACCCGGATCTCGGGCGACGGCACGCTCGTGGCGACCACGTCGTTCGTCACCGGGCACTCGTATGCGACCGTGGGCTTCTCGACCGAGACCGTGATTCGCGGGGCCGACGGCAGCGATCACGGCAACCTCGAGGACTTCGCGCTCACGATCGAGGGAGCCCCATTCACGGCGATCGACCGCAACTTCTGGGGCGTCACCTTCGCAGACGACACCGTCTTCTACGCGACCGCCGCGTCTGGCGGGCGCATGTGGCTCGTCCGCGGCGACCTCGCCGCGCGCACCCTCACCTCGATCGCCGAGGGCGTGGAGTGCCCATCGCTCTCACCCGACGGCACGCGCATCGCGTTCAAGCACACCGCCTCGGGCTCCGGGTCGACCGTGCACTGGCAGCCGGCGATCCTCGACCTGGCCACCGGGGCCGTCGAGCTTCTCCCCGAGAAGCGCAGCATCGACGACCAGATCGAGTGGCTCGACGACGACACGATTCTGTACGGGATGCCTCGTGAAGCCACCCCTGGAGACAGCGACGTCTGGTCGCTCGCGGCCGACGGCTCGGCTGAGCCGACCGTGTTCCTGGAGCACGCGTGGTCGCCTGCGGTGGTGCGTGCAGCGCGTTGAGCTCAGCCGGCGGCGGCGCGTGCGACCGCACGCGCACGCCTGCGCTGCTGCGAGCGGATGATCAGCCACGCGATGCCCGCGCCCAGCGCGGCGCCAGCGACGTTCGCGGCCACATCGCGCAGGCTCGGATGACGTGACGGAATGATGACCTGCGCGACCTCGACGCCCACTGACAGCGCCAGCGCCAGCGCCACGCCATACCAGGGGTGGCGGAACAGCAGCGTCAGCAGCAGTCCAAGCGGCGCGAACATGAGGATGTTGGCACCGAACTCGATCCAGCCAGAGCCGAAGGGTGCCAGGCCCGGCAGCTGCTGGATCCAATCGCTGACCGCTGCCACGATGTCGGCGTAGCCGACAGGCAGGAGCACCACGAGGAGCACCGCAACCCCATACAGTGACAGGCATGCGAGCACCCAGGCCGGACGCCGAGTCACACTGTCTGCTTGGCTGCCCACGCCGCGCTCCCTCGTCGATCGCACACCGACTTCGAGACGAAACCTGGCCCTGCGAATAAGATGGCCCTCGAGTGAGGATGTTCTCATACGTGCCGAACATTCTAGGCAGCCAGCTGATACTTGTTGCGTCCCAACCCCAAATGTTTGGATTTTTCTATGCCTCGAAATCGTCCCCTCGTCAAAAGAGGACTGATCGCACTCACTCTCACCGGCGCGGTTGCTCTCGCTGGCCTCGCCGTCGCGCCCGCGATGGCGCAGCAGCCCGCGCAACCGTCGACCCTCGGGATGTTCTCTGACACGCTCACCCCAAAGATCACCGCTGACCCCGACCGCGTCCCCGTGGAACTGGGAGTCCGCTTCACCCCGAAGCACGCTGGCGAAGTCACCGCACTGCAGTACTACCAGGGCGCAAAGGCGAAGGATGTGACCACCGCAACGCTGTGGTCGTCCTCCGGCCGCGAGCTCGCCCGCGCCAAGTTCGACGCCACGACCAACACCGGATGGCGCACGATCAAGCTCGACAAGCCCGTCGCCTTGAAGTCGGGCTCAAGCTACGTCGTCTCGTACCATGCACCCAAGGGCGGCTACGTCGCCACCGAAGGCGACCTCACCAAGGCCAAGACGGTGAACGGGTTCTCGCTTCGCTCGGGTGCCGGCGTGTACAAGTACTCCAAGACGAGCACGCTGCCCACGCAGAGCTACCGTGGCACCAACTATCTCGTCGACATCGTCTACTCGACCACCCCCGAGAAGCCGACTCCCCCCGTCGAAGAGAAGCCCACGCCGCCAACCGAGGAGCCCACGCCCCCGACCGAGGAGCCCACGCCGCCGGTCGAGGAGAAGCCGACCCCGCCGGTCGAGGAGAAGCCCACGCCCCCGACCGAGGCCGGAAAGTTCCCGACCGCTGCCACCGCCGGGCTCCCCGCCGGCTGGACGCCGAAGCGCGAGGTGACCGGTGACTTCTGGGTCCGCACCGCTGGCGCTGTCGTCGAGGATCTCCGAATCACCAACGGCACGATCTACGTCGACGCGCCGAACGTCACCCTGCGACGCATCGAAGCAGTTGGATCGGGTGTCATCAACGACTATGCCGACTGCCGCAACGGGCTCCTCATCGAGGATTCCAACTTCGTCCCCAACGGAACCACCTCCGACAAGGATCTTCCTGTGATCGGCGCCGGTGGCTACACCGCGAACAACATCAAGATCGACGGCGTCCCGGAAGGCCTCCGCGTCAGCGGTCGCTACGGTGGATGCGGCCCGACTGCGATCACCAACTCGTTCATCCGGGTGACCCCTCCGACCGTGTGCAACGACTGGCACGGTGACGGAATCCAGGGTTACCAGGGCACCGCGCTCACCGTCCGCAACACGGCTGTGATCATGGAGCAGACGTCCAAGTGCGGCGGCACCTCGCCGTTCTTCTACCCGCACAGCCAGGGCAACACCTCGGTCGACATCGACGGGCTCCTGGTCAGCGGCGGCGGCTACTCGTTCCGCAACGGCATGCCCGGATCGGTGCAGAACCTCTTCGTTGTCGACCGGAGCTGGGACTACGGCCCGGTCGACGTGAACTGCTCGGTGCTCTCGGCGTGGTCGGCACAGACCGCGACGCTGGATGCCGCAGGACAGCCGGTTGCGCTCCGCAGCATCGCCTGCTCGGGTGAGGGCAACTAGACGAGAGATTGATAGATGGCCTCGGCGGCCTCAAATCGCCGGGCCCAGAGGTGGGCGTCGCTCGCGTGTTCTCGCGCAGCGGCGCCCATCTTCAGTCTGAGCGCGCGGTCGGTCACGAGGCGACGGATCGCCGCGGCGCAGTCCGCTGCGAGCTGCTCCGGAGAGCCCGCATGAAGGACGATCGCGCATTCGTCGGTGACGTTGGCTGCCGGACCTCCACGATCACACACGATCAGGGGCAGTCCGAAGCTCATCGCCTCGAGAACGACGCTGCCACCGGGTTCACGATAGCTCGGGAAGACGAAGACGTCGGCGCGTCGGTAGAACTCGTCTACCGCCTTGCGGGGGATCGCGCCGTGAAACGTGACGCGCTCCTCCAGGCCAAGCTCGCGCACCAGCTGCTCGCACGATGCTCGATCGTTGCCTTCCCCGACGATGTCGAGTCTCACATCGAGGTCGCTCACCGCGCCGACCGCACGGATGGCGTCGCGGACCCCCTTCGTGCGCACGATGCGGCCGACGTGGAGCAGGCGGGTCGGCCCGACACGATCGGCCCGAGCCACGGGCGGCTGCACCTCGTGGAGTGCGACATCGCTCATGATCTCGAGTCTCTGCACGTCGACATCGGCCAGGAACTCCCGCACGTACGGCGCGATCCCGAGCACTGCGTCAGCGGATTCATACGTGCGGCGCAGCAACCGGTCGTGGCGAATGCGGAACCGGTCGACGCTCCGAAGCTTCTGATACCAGGGGGTGCCCCCCTCCTCCGCGACGAACGCCGGGGGCGAGTCAAGGCTTCCCCCGACCGGTCCGATCACGAACGGGATGCCGAGTCCTGCAGCGGGCGATGGGTAGCGCATCGCGACGGGCACGACCTGGTGGGCGACGTCGAAGTTCTCGCCCTCCTTCATCCGCGCGCGAATCCAGCTCCTCGCGCGCCGATAGAACGAGACGTAGCCCGGCTGCATCAGGCTGTTGAGCCGTTCAAACCGCCCAACCAAGGGCGGCTCCGGCCACTCGATGACGCGAACGCCTGGCAGCTGCACCGAAGGCGGGGTATGCCCCGCCTTGTAGCTCGCGAGCACCGTGACATCGACGCGCTGCGACATCGCCTTCGCCCATTGAAAAGCAAGCCAGGATTCCCCTACGTCTTCGCCGTCGCAGGTTGGCACGATCAACAGGAGCTTCATCTTCTGCCTCTTTCGTATCAGCGAGGCACGAGGTGCTTTGACGCGCCGAGCGCCGCCGGGCGCTGCGAAGGCCGGACCAGCGCACGGATCGTGCCCCACGACTTGCCATGCCCGAGGACTGCACGTCGAAGCTCGATCAGCACGACGCCCCAGAAGTAGAACACCGCACGAATCTTCCCGGCTCGACGCCGATACAGGCGCACGCGATTGAGCACCTTCATGGTGTGCGTGGTAGAGCTCTCACCCGAAGCGCCACCGACGTGCATGGCTCCCGCCGCGGGCGTGTACACGGTGATCCAGCCGCGATCCTTCGCGCGAAGGCTGAAATCCGTCTCCTCGGAGTACAGGAAATACGACTCGTCCATGCCACCGAGCGCCTCGTAGCGGGCACGGTCGATCAGTAGGATCGCGCCAACCGCCCACTCGACCTCGTGCTCGAGCTCGTACTCTCGCGGGTCTTCGATTCGCTCGGAGAACGCGGGCCTTCCGGTGAAGCTCAGCCCGCCCACGCGCAGGAAGGTCGGTCCACGGCGCAGCGTCGGCGAGAGCGAGCCGTCCTCCTCACGCACGCGCGGTGCGACGACCGTCACCTCAGGCGCCTCGAGCACCCGGCACATGGCGGGCACGCAGCCAGGGTCGAGCACCGAGTCTGGGTTGAGGATGAGCACCGTCTTCGACGGCGGGGATGCCTTCACCGCGCGATTCATGCCGCCCGCGTAGCCGACATTCGTCGACCGTACGACGGTGCAGTCCGTCCGTCCCTCGAGAAGCGCGACCGTTCCGTCGATCGAGCCGTTGTCGACGACGACAACCGAATAGCTCAAGTCGCCCATCGCCGCCGGCAGGCTCGCAAGGAGGGCTTCAATGCGGTCCTCGCTGTTGTACGTCACTACCACGGCGGCAACATCTAGGGGCACACCGGCAATCGTACCGGCCCGCGCCCGCGCCTGCGCGCAGCGCCACGGGGTCAGCGCAACTGCTTCACCACACTCACCATCCGAGCCCTCGCCTCCGCGACGCCCGCGTGTGCGAGGATCTGCCGAACCGACGCGATCGTGTCGCCGGCGGTGATGCTGTACCTCGCCTGGAGCCACGCGCCCGGACGCGCCCGAAACCGGTCGCTGGTGAACACCGTCCGGTAGCCGGCAGCCTTCAGCCCGCGCAGCGCAGCACGGTCGTAGCGCCCGAGCGGGAAGGCCGCAGTGTCGATCACACCTTCGCTCGCCTCCGAAAGCGCGATCCGCGCCTCGACGAATTCACGCTCCCGCTCGCGAGCGTCCAGCCCGCGCCAGGGAACGTGGTCCCAGCCATGGCTGCCAAGGTTCATCCCGGCAGCCCGGAGCTCGCGCAGCTCGGCGGGTCCGAGGCTGGCGGGATCGTCCAGCCTGCCGGCGAGCGCGAAGAAGTCTGCGCGAAGTCCTCGCTCGACGAGCGCCGGCAGAGCCGTCTCGATGTCGGAGCGGTTGCCGTCGTCGAAGCTCAGGCGTACGTCCCCACGCCCCGCCACCGCATCAAGCACCTGCAGAAAGAGCTCGCGTGTCACCCAGTACGACGCCTCGCCAGGCTCCCGCTCGATGGCGCACACTCCGACACCGTGAAAACAGAGATTGATCATGCTCGCGTCGACTCCCTCGTGCTCTCGTCCCGGCCCCACTCCGCACCTGGCGCGGGCGCCCGCCGCGCGCGACGCGCCGCGATGACCGTGATCGCGAGAAATGGAACCGCGGCGAGCGCGAGCGAAGGATTCGGGATCACGACGTCGCGCAGCCACGCCCAGCGATCCGCCTGGCGCACGCTGATCGGAAGTTCACCCCGAGCGGCCGCAGCACGCATCTCCGCGTTGCCGCGGCGCACCCGCACAAGACGGCGGATCAGGTCTCCGGTCGTATGCGGCGCGGCGATGACGACCTCCACGCCGTGCGCGATCGCCTTCTCGTCGTCACCGAACTGCGAATCCAGGAACAGATCGTCGGCAACCATGTCGGGAAAGGAGTCGAAACGCGCGCGACCCTCCTCCGACACCGCGATCATGCCGCGCCCGAACAGCCCGCGGCGAAATGCGGGCAGCCGCTCGTTGATCGCGAAATACCCCCGAACCGGCCAAGGGCGACCCTGCGTATCGATGCGGCGCCGTGGCACGACAGCCAGAATTCCGGGCCCGAACGCCTCGGTGATGCCGGAGATCCCATCGGGCGGCACGACGATGTCGGCATCAAGATAGATCCGCGGAAACACGCTCGCAATCACCTCGGCAGCATTCAGCGCCCCCGCTTTGCCCGGCTCAGCGCGATCCACGACCAGCACACCGGCATCCGTCGCGATCGCCGCAGTGCGATCGCTGCAGCCGTTGGCGCTGACGATCACCTGCGCCGCCGGGTCGGCGCGATACAGCGCCCGCAGACAGGCTCCGATCACGGACTCCTCATTGTGGGCAGCGATCACTACGCTCGGCATCGATCGGTCCTGTCTCAAGTCGAATGGGCTGGCCGCGGGTTCTGGCCAGCATATTCCTTCCCCGGCAGCTTATTGGAGCGGTCGCCGGGCCACGCTTTCCAAGCGGACGAGTGCCCCTGCGATGCCGATCGCGAGAAACAGCGTCCCCATCGTCATCGGGAATGCGAACGCATCGAAGAACGCGAGGCTGGCAAAGCCTGCGGCGATCGAACCGATGAGCGACACCGAAAAGTCCTTGGTCCCGTCGTCGGTCGCCGCCCCGTAGACGCGCAGGAGCTGAGCGACGGCGACGATGCCGATGCACACGAACGCTGCGGTCCCGACGAATCCGATGGTGACCAGCATCCCGAGATACTCGTTGTCGAAGATTCGATACTTGGGCAGGAATGTGCCCAGCCCGCGCCCGAAGAACGGGCTGTCGACGATGAATCGCCACGCGAAGCTGAAGCTGTCGGTGCGCGACGAGATGCTCGGATCGCTTTCCACGCCGGCGAACAATCCGATGATCGAGTTGAACAGCCGCGGGACCGCGGCTGCGACGACCACGGTGCCTGCAACGGCCACGATCGCGACGATGCGGCGGACCTTGGGAGCCCAGGCCACCACACACACGGCGACGCCGATCACCGCTCCGAGGTAGGCCGATCGAGACGACGAGATGGCGACGACCGCGAGGATAGCGACCGCAGGGAACCAGCGCAGGGGCAGCGCGATGTCGCGACGGCGCAACGCCACGTGCAACGCGATCGGGAGGATGATCGTCAGGAGCGTGCCGTATTCGATGGGGTGAATCGCCGTCCCAGCCGGCCGCACCAGCCCGTTCCGCTCGTAGACCGCCGCTTCGGCCACCGCCGTCAGCCCGGGAATCGAGATGAGATTGACGATCGAGAGCTTGGTGACGAACTGTGCCAGCCCGAGGAGCGCCATGAAGCCACCGGCGAGCGCGAACCGCCAGGACAGGTCTTCCAGGCGCGATCTGGTTCGGATCGCATCGTGGGCAAGGAGCATGGTGCCGATCCACGAGCCGAGCGAGAGCAGCGCGACATCCGCCGGACTGACCTCATCCGGGCTGATCGGCTGCGACATCGTGATCGCGTACGAGACGCCCACACACACCACGAAGACCGCAATCGCCCACTTCAGCGGGTAGGTCACGGTGAACGGGCGGCTCACGGCGTTGGTCAGAATGAACGACAGCCAGAACGCGAGGCTCGCCAGGCCGAGCAGCATCGAGGGCGCGCCCGCGCTGCCGAGCGGGCCCAGAATCAGCCGCGAAGGAATCGCAAACAGCACGACGATGTACAGCGTGAGCCAGGTCACGGCGTCTGCCCCGGGCCCCCGGCTCACGCGACCCGAACCGAATCGAGTCGGCAGGATGGCGGGCCCGACGACGCCGACCGGCGTGTGCACAGGCTCCCGCGAGACGTTCGACATCAGCGTGCTGGCCGGATGTCGCGCGGGCTAGTCATCGAACGCGCCCCCCGCGGCGCCCGGAGTCGTCGTCCGCGCCGCCGGACGCGGGTCGGCCGGCGCCGCGCGAAGGAGCGGGAGCACTTCCAGCTCGGGGCCGCTGCCTGCGGCAGGCATCAGCGGCTCCGTCGGAGCGCCACGACGACGAAGCGCGGGCCGCGTCCCGAGACTCTCGACGACGAAGATCATCAGCACGGTGAGCCCCACTCCAGCGCCGGCTGCGAGGATGATCATCCGCATCGAATCGCTTCGATCGACCTCGGCTTCTGTGTCCATGGTGAGGGGGATCGACGTGACCGTGGTCGACGGGGGCGCGCCGACCTCGGACTGGAGCCGCTGCAGCGTCTCCGGGATGGAGCTCGAGACATAGTCGAGCAGGCCCAGCGCGCCCTTCGCGCTGCTGTCCTTCACATCGACGGCGATGACTGGTCCGCGTGTCGACTCCTCCATCGAAACGGTCACCTCTGCGTCCGGCGCTCGCTTCGCGATGTCCTGCTGGGCCGCGTTGCTGGAGTACGAAGCGACGAGCACGCGGGCGGGAAGGTCCAGCCCACCCAAGCCGAGGAATGGGTTGCTGCCCGTAGCCGTCTCGGCGTCCACAGGCGGGATCAGCAGCACGAGTCCCCGCGCGGTGTAGCTCGGCTGGAAGAGCACCGCGGCACCAGCGGTGAGTCCCGCCGTGAGAAGGAGACCGGCCAGCACGAGATACCAGCGACGACGAAGCGTGCCAAACACTCCAGACATCGCCATGCAGAGCCCCCACCCTTGATCCTTGCCGTCGCTCACTCTAGCAAGTGCGGCGCGCGATTCCCCTGGGACGTTACTGACCATTGAGCCAGCAACGACCGGGAACCCGCCGCTTCGACCGGCGCCGCGTCATGATCGCGATACGCTCGAACATCGGGGCGCCACACTGCGCGGGTTGGAGGAACGGCATGTCGTTTCGGCATCTGCTTCGCGCACTTGTGCGTCGATGGCCGATCCTGCTCGTCGGGGCGCTGTGCACCGCAGCGGTCGGGTTCGTCGCGGTGCGTGCGGACGGGGTGTACTGGTCGCGCACCAACCTCGTGTTCCTCGCCCCTTCGAGCAAGATGTACCCGAACTCGCTCAAAACCCGCTCCGAGGACCTGATCATCACGGCCGGGCTCGTCGCCAAGCGTGTCAACGGTCCCGCGGCAGTGGAGAAGTACTCGTCGACGGATGCCACCATCATCGGCATCCCCGACACCGGGTCGCCGTTCTGGCTCCGACTCCCCGACACCGGCGGGCAGTGGTCGCCGAACTTTGCCGACCAGTTCCTCATTCTCGAGGTCGTCGGCGACTCGCCAGAAGAAGTTCAGCAGATCCAGGATGATGTCGTCGCTCGCGCTCGGTTCGAGCTCAATGCCATGCAGCGCGAGCAGTTCGTCGACCCGGTCAACGACATCACGTTCACGGTCGCGCCGGAGCCCCCGGTGATCTATCACGTGCGGGGCAATCGAGTGCGCGCGCTGGGGATGATCGCGGCGCTTGGCGGCGGGATCACGCTCGCGACCGTCGTGGCGCTCGAGTACCGATCTCGACGAAACATGCTCCTCGATCCCGAGTTCGCAGGCATGCATTAGCCTTGGGCCTGTGGCCGCAGAGAAGATGACGGTGCGACCGATCGCATCCGCTGACGTTGCGGCAGTCGCGCGCTTTCTGCACCAGCATCTGAACTCTCGCGTGTCAGCCTCGGCGTGGTCGGCGCTGCTCGCACCACCTTGGAAGTCGGTCGGGCCCAACCACGGCTTTCAGCTGTTCTCCGGCGATGCGCTTGTCGGCGTGTACGCAGCGGTCTATGCGGAGCGCACCATCGGGCAGGCGACGGTCACGGTCTGCAACCTCGCCGCGTTCTGCGTGCTGGAGCCGCATCGCATGCACGGCCTTCGTCTCGTGCGCGCGCTCCTCAAGCAGGACGGCGTCGAGTTCACCGATCTCTCCCCGAGCGGGAACGTGATCGCCATGAATGAGCGGCTCGGGTTCAAGCGCCTCGACACGAGCACCAGACTCACGATCAACCTTCCCGCGCTCCCTCGGCGCGGCGTGACGGTGACGTCGAACCCCCACGAGCTCGAAGCGTCGCTTCATGGCGAGGACGCCGTCGCATATCGAGATCACCGTGCCGCGGCGGCCGCCCACCACCTGCTGGTGCGCGGTGGTGAGAGGTACGCCTACCTCATCTTCCGACGAGATCGCCGCAAGCGGGTGCCGGTGTTCGCGTCGCCGCTCTTCGTCGGCGGCGACCGCGAGCTGCTGCGACGAGCATGGCCTCAGGTGTCGGCGTGGCTGCTCTCACGCGGGCTGCTCGCGACCCTCGCGGAGCGACGCATCCTGGGCTTCCTCCCGACGTCGCCAGGAAGACTGCTCGCGAACCCGAGGCCCAAGATGTACCGCGGAACCCACCTGGACCCGCAGAATGTCGACTACCTGTACAGCGAGCTCGCGCTCGTGCGCTGGTAGGTGCACTTCCTCCTGCTACGCCGTCGCGAGCTTCGCCGCGACGAAGTCGGTCAGACTGCCCACGGTCTCAAACAGCTCGGCGCCGAACTCGTCGTCATCGATCGTGATCTCGAATCGGTCTTCGAGCGCGCCCACGAGCGCGACGACGCCGAACGAGTCAAGCTCGGGCAACGAGCCGAACAGCTCCGTCTCGGCCTGCAGCTCTTCGGGGGCCTGCTGCAGCTCGAGCGCCTCGATCAGGACGGCGCGAACCGCGTCGATGGTGTGGGTCATGTGGTCTCCAGTTTCAGACGAGCACTTCGGTCGGGGCCGGGTGGCCCAGGAACGCCGTGGGGCTTGCTGTAAGCCCGTACGCGCCCGCCTGGAAGATGACGATCAGATCATCGATCTCGGCTGCCGGCAGCTCGACGGCATCCCCAAGAAGGTCAAGCGGCGTGCAAAGGCATCCTACGACGGTCACACCCTCGTCGGAGGCCGCGTCAGCTCGATTCCCGACGATCAGCGGATAGTTTCGGCGGATCGCCTGGCCGAAGTTGCCCGAGGCCGCGAGCTGGTGGTGCATGCCACCGTCGACCACGAGGTATGTCGTACCTCGCGACACCTTCCGATCAAGCACCTTCGTGACATAGACGCCGCTCTCTCCGACGAGGTAGCGGCCCAGCTCGATCACGACGCTCGCCTCGCTCGGAATGCGCTCGGCGATTGGGCCCCCAACGAGTTCGTGCAGGCTCGCACCGACCGCGTCGAGGTCGAGGGGGCGATCGCGCTCGGTGTAGGGGATGCCGAATCCGCCGCCGATGTTGACATACCGCAGCTCGGTGGGCAGGTGCTCCGCGAGATCGCCGATCAGCTCGACGGTGCGTCGCTGCGCCTCGGCGATGATCTCGGCGTTGAGGTTCTGCGACCCGGCGAACACGTGGAACCCGAGCACATCCAGGCCAGACCCGCCGAACTCGCGAAGCACGTCGGGCACGGTCTCTGCGTCGATTCCGAACTGCTGGGGACCGCCGCCCATGCGCATCCCCGACCCCTTCACCGCGAAGTCGGGGTTGACTCGGATTGCGACCTGTGGCGTGACACCCAGCTCGTCGCCGGCCGCGATCACCCGGCGAAGCTCTGTCGTCGACTCCACCTCGACGATGATGCCCGCCGCAACCGCCTGCCGAATCTCGGCTGGCGCCTTTCCGGGGCCCGCGAAACTCACACGAGCCGCGGGCATGGTGGTGTCGAGGGCCGTGAGCATCTCCAGCCCGGAGGCGACATCGATACGATCCAGCCGCCGCGCGAGGTGCTGCACGACAGCCGGCATCGGATTCGCCTTCATCGCGTAGCTGAGCTCGATGCGCGAGGGCAGCGTCGATCGCAGCCGATCGATGCGCGCGTCCAGGTGAGCTCGATCGTAGGCGAAGAAGGGTGTCGATCCCACTCGCGCCGCGAGCCGGCTCAGCGGCATCTCGCCGATGCGCAGCTCACCGTCGACGGTGCCGAATTGGGCGGTATGCTCGTGCGGTTTCATGCGGACACCTCGGCTTTGATCAGATTGCGGTCGAACTTGCCGTTGGGCGAGCGAGGGAGCTCGCCTCGAATCTCAATGCGCGCTGGCACCATGTACATGGGGAGCACCTGCCGCAGCGCGGCGATGATCTCGGCGCCGTCGATGTCGGGGCGGGCGACGGTCGCGCTCAGGACGATGCGCTGACCAAGGACATCGTCTGCGACACCCACCGCCACGGCATCGCCGACCATTCCCGTGCTGTAGGCGGCTTCCTCGATCTCCGTCGGGCTCACGCGGTAGCCCGACGTCTTGATCATGTCGTCGCTGCGGCCCACGAAATAGAGGAATCCGTCATCGTCGGCGACGACCGTGTCGCCCGACCACACGGCCAGCTCCGGCGCGCGCCATGCCTGCGCCGGCCGCGCAAGCGGTCGGTAGCGCTCCGCGGTGCGGAGCGGATCGTTCCAGTAGCCAAGCGCGACGAGCGGACCCCGGTGAACGAGCTCGCCCTCCTCGCCGGGATCGCAGCGCGTGCCGTCCGGCCGAAGCACGAGAATCTCGGCGTTCGGAATCGCCTTGCCGATCGAATCCGGGCGGCGGTCGACCTCGGCGGGGTCGAGGAATGTGGACCGAAACGCTTCGGTGAGCCCGTACATCAGGTAGGGACGCGCGAGCGGAAAGACCTCGCGCAGACGATCGAGCGTCTTTCGCGGCATCCGACCACCGGTGTTCGCCCAATAGCGCAGGCCCCGTGCGGCGTCGTCGGGCCACTCGAGCTCCGCAAGCTGAAGCCACAAGGGAGGCACGCAGGTGAGCCCTGTCACACCGTACTGGGCGCACAGCTTCGGCACCTCCCGCGGCAGCAGATAGTTCATCAGCACGCAGTGGGCGCCAACCGCGAACGCGGTGGTCACCTGACTGAGGCCGGCGTCGAAGCTGAGCGGCAGCACGCTGAGGATCACGTCGTCCGGGGTATTGCCCAGATAGGAGCTGACGCTCTCGGCGCCGACGATCAGATTTCGATGGCTGAGCACGACCCCCTTCGGCTTACCGGTGCTGCCGGAGGTGTACAGAATCGCGGCAGGGTCGCCGTCGATCGGCTCAGGGGCGGGCAGCTCGGCGACGGACATGGACGCGTCGACTGCGGGCCAGGCGTGCAGGCGGCGCCCGTCGATCGGCGCGGCCGCTGCGCCTACGACGATGACCTCCGACACCTCCGTGTCGCCCAGCACGGCCGCGAGCTGGCGCAGTCGATCAGCCGACGTCACCAGCACTCGCGCCCCGCTGTCTACGAGAATGTGCCCGACCTGCACTGGCTTGAGCACGTGGTTGATCGGCACGAACACCCCGCCGGCCGCCGAGGCCGCGAAGATCGCCGCGACCGTCTCGTGCCGCTTCTCGAGATAGATCGCGACGCGATCCTCGCGCTGCAGACCGATCTCGAGCAGCTGCGTCGCAACCTGCTGCGTCTGCCGCCACGTGTCGGCATAGCTCACCGTCACGTTGCGATAGCTCAGGGCGGGAGCATCCGGCGTCGCAGCCGCCATATGGCTCAACAGGTGGTGCATATTCGTGCGGGTGCGGGTCACGGCGCCCTCCGCTCACGAAGGTAGCGCTCGAACTCGTGCGCGTCGTCGAGATCGACATAGGTGCGACCCTGCGGATCCTTCAAGGGGGTCGCGTCGGACGGCGGAACCGCAGGTCCGGGCTTGGAAAACCCGGAGAGCTCGTCGAACACCGCGACATACGCCTCGGCCTGCGGGCGCCAGTCCAGCTCCGTCGCGACGCGCGCACGGGCCTTCTTGCCCAGCGTGATGCGAAGGTCGCTGTCGTCGATCAGCTTCTCGACGGCGTCCGCGAACGCGCCGATGTCGCCGGACGGCACGTACTGCACGGTGTCAGCACCCGATACCCGCGTCTCGGCGAGATCGAACGAGACTGCGGGGAGGCCGTATGACATGTACTCCATCGTCTTGTTCATCGTCGACAGGTCGTTCAGCGGCGTCTTCAGATCCGGGCAGAGCCCGATATCGGCGCGACTCAGATACTCCGCGATCTCGACACGGTCGACGCGGCCGGTGAATGTCACGTATGCGTCCAGTCCGAGCTCGCTCGACTGCTGCTTGAGCGCTTCGAGGCAGTCGCCGAAGCCGAGCATGGTGGCCGTGATCTGCGTGCGCCCGCGCTTGTTGACGAGCTCGTCGATGACCAGCAGCGCCTGATCCACGCCATCCTGCGGTCCCATGATCCCCAGGTAGGCGAGATTGATGCCATCGACGGGTCGTGGCGCGGCGGGATAGATCGGCCGCATCTGCTGGGTGTCGGGGCCGCTTCGCACGACGGTCACATCCTCCGGTCGGCGATCGCCGCGACGGACCGCGACCGCCTTGTATGACTCGTTTGTCGACGTGATCTTGTGCGCCGCACGGAACGTGCGCCGCTCCAGCCATCGCAGCCCCTTGTACTGCACCTTCTGGCCGATGCTCGTCGGACTACCGAAGCGGGAGATGAACAGCTCGGGATTGAGGTCGTGGTGGTCGAAGATGAACTTCACGCCCCAGGGCCGCCACAGCAGTGCCAGCAGCCAGTAGATGTCGGGCGGGTTGCATGCCTGCATGATGTCGAAGCGCGCGCGACGGCGCACGGCCAGAGACAGCCATGCGGTGCGCACCCAGCTGTACGCGAACTCCCAGATGAAGCCAAGAATACCTCTCGCCTCAGGTGCCGGCTTGTACTTGTAGATGTAGACGCCGTCGATGAGCTGACGCGCGGGATCGCCCGGCCCCTTCGGGCAGATGACGCTCACGCGGTAGCCGCGCGCAATCAGCGCCTGGCACTCCAGCCACACTCTTCGATCCAGCGGCACCGGAAGATTCTGCACGATGATCAGGACGTGCGGCGACATACCTTCACCTCTCCTCACTGATGACTCCTCCAAGCATCTCCCACAACGCCGCCGCTCGGTGCGACCAGCTCTTGTCTGCCACCGACCGACGGACCTCCTCCGCTCGCGGGCGCTCCGCGAAGAAGTGCTCCACTCCGGCGACGAGGGCATCTCCGGATTCCGCGCCGACGACGAAATCGGGGTCGAAATCCTCGAGTGGCGGCGCCGTCGAGGATACAACGGGCACGCCGGCGGCAAGATACTCGACCGTCTTCAACGGGTAACTTCGCCGGTTGAATGCCGTGTCAGCGTACGGGGTCACCCCGACATCGATCGCCCGAAGGTAGCTCGCCACCTGTTCGCGCGGCACTCCACCGACCCACTGCACCCCGGACATCGCTGTCAGCGCGTGGAAGTCGCGGCGCAGCCGCTCGGAGCGGAAGCTCGCGGGACCGACCAGGAGCAGTGGAATGCCGGCAAGCGGGAGGCTGCGCAGCAGCGCGACGTCAGTGCGCTCATTGAACTGACCGACGACGCCGGCACGCGGGTGCACGAGCGCGATGCCGTCGGCGACCGGAACGTCGTCGATCCGGGCGTATCGCTCCAGGTCTGCCCCGTTGGGGAACAGCTTCGGCATCGAGGCGCCACGCTGCAGCTGGCGGGCGAGCTCCGGCGTCACCGCCAGCACCAGATCAGCGGCGGCCAGGTTCTTCTCGCGCGCCGCCGAGAGATAGCGGGGCGATACCCCCCAGAGCCGGGCCGCTTCCACGAAGTCATCGGTCGCGAAATACGCCTTCATCGCCGACAGGCCGCGCAGCCGGGGCAGGATCGGCGCGGGGGTGGAGGCGACCACGGCGCGCATCGGCGTGCCGTGGTCGCGAAGAAAGCGCTGCACCGCGCGCGCATGGACGCGGACCGCAACCGCCCGGAGCACCGGCCGGCTCGCCCCTGGAGGGCCGCTGACGGCGACGCGCGTCACCCCCGCGGCGGGTTCGCTCACTTCCACCGCCGGCGAACGACGATGGCGGAGCACCGACCGGATCGGGTCGACCCACACGACATCCGTGAGCTTCGCAAGCTCGGCCACGAGCTGCCGGTCAGACCCCACCACGTCATCCCAGCGGACACCCGCGAAGTAGACGATGCCGGTGCCCGCTCGACCGGCGTCGTGCGTGGGCTCGGTGCGCAGTCCCTGCGCGGCCACCGGGACCGCGTTGAAGTCATCTGCCCGGTGCCTCCCCAGGGCTCGCGCGAGCCGACGTCGCACGAAGTAGCTGAGGAACTGACGCGCCGAGCGCACCCAATCCGCCCACGGTATCTCGCGTTCCGTCTTCGCCTGCAGCGCATCGCTGTACACGCCCACGACGCGGCCGGCTGCCGCCGCGAGGGAGTACTCACCGACGATGTGCCGAGCAAACCCGCCAAGCTCGTCCCGAAGCAGCGGATCGCGCACGAGCGGCAGGAGCTCCGCGGTGAGGGCCGCGGGTCCGAGCTCGGCCCCCGCGCCGATGCCGTACCAGCCCTGCCAGCGGAAGAGATCCACGGTTTCCGGAGTGACCGTGACGAAGAACCCCTGCTCTCCCTGCACGATCAGCGGCTTGCCGTACGCAAGGGAGCGCAGCGCTGAACCGCCCATGGCCAGCGATATGTCGGCAACCGCATATGCCGCGCGCGGGTCGTCCAGCTGGCCCGTCAGCACGATCGTGTTGGTCCCGGTCGCCGTGTTGACCGCTGCGGCCGCCCGCTCGATGGCGGGACGAGCGGCCCCGTCTCCCACGATCAGGAACTGCATCGGATGCTGCTGCGCGATCTTGCCCACTACCTCGATAGCGGTCAGCAGCCCCTCGGACTTGAGCTCGGTTGCGAGCCGGCCGACGCAGACCAGCAGCGGGCTCCCGTCGAGGCTCCACCGCTCGCGGAACGCGCGCAGCTCGATCGCGGATGGCTCGTGGTTGTGCGCGATGTCGACCGGAGGCTCGAGCAGGATCACGCGCTCGCGGCCCTTCGCCTGCTCGTGTGCAGAGATCTGCTGTGTGCCCACGGTGAGCGGCAGCGCGCGCGGGAGAAAGTCCGCAACCGCCATCGACATGACGGTACACACCGCGGCCGCCGACGTGCCGCGCACGGCCCATGCGCCTTCCATCCCCGGCGGCCACTCGTAGCCGTGCACGATGTCGATGCCACGCTCTCGGATCAGCTCGCGAATCGCACGCGCGACCGCCATCGACGGGGTTCGACCGGGATCCGGGGATTCGACGAACTCAAGGCCGAGCTCTTCGATTCGCTCGCAGAGCGTGCCCCGACGCCCGAAGATGATGCACTCGTGCCCGAGCGCGGTGACGGCGGCGGCGAGCTCGATGGCATTCATCTGACTGCCGCCCATGTTCAGGTCGTGCGGGTACACCAGAATTCTCATGACGCGCCGCCTCCCGACATCGACGAACGAAATAGCCGGACCGTGTCGCGGCGAGGATAGACCGCCACGGCGATTCCCAGCACAGACACAAGCGCGGCCAGCGCAGCCGCGACGAACGCAATCGGCACGCTCTCAGCGAAAAGCCTGCTCGCAACCCAGACGACGATGCCGACGCAGGTCGGCAGCAGCACGGCGCGAACGGAGGTCGCCACACGCACGCCCATCCGATGGAGCTGTGCCGCATAGATCGGCATCAGGATGACCGCCGCCACGGCAACCTGGGCAGCCGCCACGCCTGGTGCCCCGAACGGGCTTGCCGCGAGCAGCATCGCGGGCACAGCGGTGACCAGCGAGACCGCCTGCGTGGCGAAGATCCAGCCCGACTTCCCGAGCACGACCAGGTAGTCGTACGCGAGCTCGAAGCCGATCTTGAAGGCGATGAGCAGGGCCAGCCACATGAGGATGGGCCCGGAATCCGACCACGCGGCCCCATAGACGAACCGGATCACCGGGTCGGACGCGCCGCTGATCGCGAGACAGGCCGGCAACGCGACGCTCATGAGCAGGGCGAAGATGCGGGCATAGTTGCGCGACATCCGCGGTGAGTCATGCTTGATCGCTGAGAACGCCGCCGGCGCGACCGCACGCAACGGCATCGAGAAGATCGTCAACGGCCAGCTCGCGAGGTTGAAGGCGAGCACATAGAAACCGAGCGCCTGTGCGCCAAGCGTCGCGCCGATGATGATCTGGTCGGCGTAGCTCGCGGCGAACAGGACCACGCTCGACGCCGCCAGGGGCAGCCCGAACCTCATCAGCCTGCCGATCAGCGTCCGATCCCAGCCGAAACGATACGGCACCGGCGACCAGCGCCACAGGAGGATCGCGAAGACGATGCTCGCGACGACCCGCCCGACCGCGAGGCTCATGGCGCCCCAGCCAAACAGCGCGAGGACGATCGACAGGCCCGCGCCCAGCCAGGTGTTCACCTGATCGGCGATCGTGCGTTCCTTCTGCATGAACTCGCGCTGGAGAATGGCAGCCGGCGTCGCGACCAGTCCGTTGATCAAGACAGACACGGCCATCACCTGGACGACGGGCGTGGCCTCGACATCGCCAAGCGCCGTGGCCAGCCATGGCGCCGCGATGATGAGCGCCGACATCAGCACCGCGCTGCTCACGACCGAGACCGTGTTGATCGTGGGAGCGATCTTCGCCGGATCCTCGCGCCACCGGATGACGGCAAGGCTCACGCCGAGCTCATTGAAGCTCAGGATCGCGAGCAGCGTCACCGTGGCGATCGCGAAGACTCCGAACTCGTCGGGGCCGAGGATGCGCGCAAGCGCGACGCCGATCGCCAGCGTGCCCAGCCGAGAAGCGAGGGTGTTGCCGAAGCTCCATCCAAACGCTCGGCTCGCCTTCCGCGCGACGGAATCCGGCTGACCTACCTCATCCGCCATGGCCGACTGCTTGACGCAGCGCGTCTGCGACGAGCACCTGCTGCTCTTCGGTGAGGTGCGGGAACATCGGCAGCGACAAGATCCGGGCTGCGGCGGCCTCCGCCACGGGGAACTGCCCCTCGCGGTACCCGAGGCCCGCGTATGCCGCGGTCAGGTGCACCGGGGTCGGGTAGTGAATGCCGACACCGATGCCGGCGGCGGTGAGCGCCTCGGCGACCCGGTCCCGCTCATCGAGCTGCACTACGTACAGGTGCCAGACGTCGATGTTGCCCTCCCGCGTGCGCGGCGTCTCCACACCGTCGATGTCGCCGAGGAGCATCCCGTACCGCACCGCTGCCGCGCGGCGCGCCGAGTTCCAGCCCTCGAGTCGACGCAGCTTGGCACGGAGCACCGTGGCCTGGACCGCGTCGAGCCGCGCATTCATGCCGATGCGGTCGTGCACGTACTTGACGCTGCTGCCGTGAGCGGCCATGTTTCGCACGACGGCGGCGATGGCGGCATCGTCGGTGAGCACGGCACCGGCGTCGCCGGCCGCGCCGAGATTCTTGCCCGGGTAGAAGCTGGTTGCGGCGACTCGGCCCAGTGCGCCAGCCCGCCCAGCGTGCGACGACGCGCCCTGGGACTGGGCCGCATCCTCGATGATGACCAGCCCGTGCTTGTCGGCGATCGGTGCGAGCGACTCAACGGCCGCCGTCTGCCCATACAGGTGCACGGGCGCGATTGCGCGGGTGCGTTCGGTGACTGCCGCCTCCACGGCGCCGGCGTCGATCAGCAGGCAGTCGCTGTCGACATCGACGAATACGGGCACCGCGCCGATGCGCGAGACTGCCTCGGCGGTCGCGATGAACGTGTTCGCGGGCATGATGACCTCGTCGCCCGCCTCGACACCGGTTGCGCGGAAGGCGAGCTCCAGCGCGTCAGTGCCGTTCGACACGCCGATGACATGGTCGACGCCGATGTAGTCGGCGAACTCCCGCTCAAAGGCTGCGACCTCAGGGCCGCCCACGAAGTTCGCAGATTCGAACTGCACGCGCCAGGTCGGCAGCACTTCCTCGGCGATCTCCGCCGACTGTGCTGCCAGGTCAAGAAATGGCACCTGCTGGGTCACGCTTGTACTCCCAATTCTCGTGCGGGCACACCGGCCCATGTCTGTGAGGCCGGAACGTCGCCAAGCACGACGGACCCCATTCCCACTGTGGCATTCGGGCCGATGCTCAGCTGCTGGCGCACCGAGGCGTTCATTCCGATGTAGGCGGCCTCGCCGACCCGCACCGTGCCGCCGAGGCTGACTCCAGCCGCGAGGGTCGCGAAGTCGGCGATGACATCGTCGTGTGTGATCGTGCAGTTGGGCATCACCACAACGTGGCGTCCGATCGCCGCATCGGCCGTGATCACTGTGCCGTCGAGAATCACGGATCCCCGACCCACGACGCTCGTCGCACCGAGGCGGACCCCGGTGCTGACAAAGGTGGCGAACCGCTCGTCGGCGACGCCAAGCGCAGCAAGCATCGCGACGACCTTGCGCCGCGCGCCGCTCGGGCCGATCGTGATCAGCAGGTCTTCCGCCCGCGCCGCTGCCGAGGCGACCGCCCCGAGCACCGGGACTCCGCCGATGATCTGGCCGTGCCTGGACTCGTCGTCATCGAGGATGCCGACGGCGCCCTCGATGCCCGCGGCGAGCACTTCCCTCGCCAGACCGCTCGCGCCGATCAGGAGCACACCGTTCACGTCACTGTCCACCGGCGCTTCGCAGCACCGCGATGACACGGTCTTGTTCGGCGTCGGTCAGCAGGTGATACACCGGCAGGATCAGCGTGTTGTCGGTGAGCCGCTCGGTCACGGGCAGCCCGCCTTCAGGCGTGAGCGCCCGGTATGGCGGCTGCCGGTGGGCGGCCATGATGCCGGTGCGCGCCGAGATGTCGGCATGCGCCATCGCCTCAAGCAGCTGCTGGCGGTTGATCGGGTACTCGGGCAGGACTTCGACCCAGAACGACTGGAAGTTCCCGGTTCCGTGCTCGGGGTCGCGCACCGCACGCAGGCCGGGGATCTCAGCGATGGCGGCCTGGTATCGCGCCGCGATCTCGCGACGTCGGGCGACGATCTCGGGCAGGCGCCCAAGCTGGATGATGCCAACCGCGGCCTGCAGGTCGGTCATCCGATAGTTGTAGCCGACTTCGGTGTACTGCTCCGCCGGCGGCAGCACGGACTGGTGCCGTTCGGCTGCAGACACGCTCATGGCGTGCTCGCGCAGGTGTCGCGCGCGCGCGGCCCAGTCCTCACGGACGGTCGTCAGCATTCCACCCTCGCCCGTCGTGAGGAGCTTGCGCGGATGGAACGACCAGGCGGCGATCTCGGCCGTTGCGCCGACGGGCAGCCCCTTGTAGGTGGAACCCGCCCCGCAGGCGGCATCCTCGACGACGACGATGCCGAGCGGATCGGTCACGGCCCGAATCGCGCCCAGGTCGACGGGAACACCGCCCTGGTCGACCGCGATGACCGCCTTGGTGGCCGGGGTGAGCGCTGCCGAGATCGATGCCGCGGTCACGTTTCCGGTCTCGAGGTCGACGTCGGCGAACACCGGGTTCGCCCCGACGTATCGCACCGCGTTCGTGGTGGCCACGAAAGAGAAGGATGGGATCACGACGTCGTCGCCCGGACCGACGCCTACCACGATCAGCGCGAGGTGCAGCGCCGAGGTGCAGCTCGTCGTCGCGACCGCGTGCGGCACCTCCACCGACGCCGCGAACTCGCGCTCGAACTGCGCGACCCGGGGCCCCTGCGCGACCCAGCCCGACGCGATGACCTCGGCGACGGCGTCCGCCTCTTCCTGGCCCAGCCAGGGCGACATGACATTGATGCGGCTCATGATGCCACCACCGTACGACCCGCGGCGATCTCCTCGCGCTGAGGGCGCCACCACTCCACGAGCGCTCGCAGCCCGTCCTCCAGGCCAACCTGTGTCTCGAAGCCAAGGTCGTTGCGCGCGGCCGTGGTGTCGGCGAGGCGCCGCACCACACCGTTCACCGCGCGCTCTGGACCGTGCTCGACGGGAAGGTCGGAATCCATGGCGCGCAGCAGCGCGTGCGCAAGCTCAAGCAGGCTCGTCTCCGTCCCGCTCGCGATGTTGTACACGCCCTCGACGACGCTGCTCTCGGCCGCGAGGATGTTCGAACGCGCGATGTCCGGCACGTAGACGAAGTCCATCGTCTGCTGCCCATCTCCGAAGATGAGCGGTGGCTTGCCGTCCGCGATGCGCTCCATCCACCGCACCAGCACCTCGGTGTAGAGCCCGTGCACATCCATACGCGGCCCGTACACGTTGAAGTAGCGCAGCAGCACGTAGTCGAGTCCCTGCATCGCACGGAAGCTTCGGATCAGGCCCTCATTGAACGACTTCGCCGCGCCGTACAAGGTGTCGTTGTTGTGATGATGGTGTCGCTCGGTCGTCGGGAACTGCTCCGCCATGCCGTAGACCGACGCCGACGATGCCGCGACCAGCTTCTTCACCTGGTGTCGCGCGGCGGATTCCACCACGTTGAACGTGCCGTCGACGAGCACCTCGAGTGCCAGGCGGGGCTCCTCCGCGCACTGCGTGATTCGGATTGCCGCCTGGTGAAAGACCACGTCCTTGCCGGCGACGAGCTCGTCGACGAGCCGCGCGTCGCGCACATCTCCCTCGATCAGCTGTACCCGACCGCTCGCCATCGCCTGCTCGAGGTTGGCGAGGCGCCCTCGAACAAGATTGTCCAGCACGTCGACCCGTTCGACACCTGCGTCGAGCAGCTGGTCGACGAGCGTCGAGCCGATCGTTCCCGCGCCCCCGGTGACGAGGACGGTCGTTCCTTCAAGCTTTGTCATCTTTTCCCTTAACTCGCTGCGGTCACATCAATGGGGTGCGGTGCGCCTCCGGCGCGCAGACTGCCGGCCGCCGCCTCAAGCACCGACAGCACGCGCAATCCGGACTCGCCGCTGGTTCGCGCGTCTCGGCCTTCGCGGATCGCCGCGGCGAATTCTCGCGCGACGCCAGCAAGCGCCTCATGCTCCTCGAGCGCGGGCGCCCAGGTGTCACCGAGTCGGTACGAGATGTTCGCGGCGCGACGATCGAGCGTCGTCGCCTCCGACTGCGCGGCGATGTCGATGCCGCGGTCGTACACGCTGACTCGCTGCTGCGGGTTCAGGTCGTCCCAGACCAGCGTGCGCTTGGTCCCGCCGATCACCATCTGCCGAATCTTCGTCGGGCTGAGCCAGTTGACGTGCACATGCACGATCGCACCGCCGGGAAGTGGCATCGACAGATAGCCGATGCAGGACTTGCCGGTGCGAAGCGGGTCGGCGCCTTGCGCCGCGACGGTGGTGCCCTCGAGACCCCCGGGCAGAATGAAGTCGATGATCGAAAGATCATGCGGCGCGAGATCCCAGAACACGTCCACGTCGGGCTGGATGAGCCCGAGGTTGATGCGCACGCTGTCGACGTAGAGAATCTCCCCGAGAAATCCGTCTGCGATGAGCTCGCGAATCTTCAGCACCGCGGGCGTGTAGCAGTAGGTGTGGTCAGCCATGAGCACCAGGCCCCTGGCGCGCGCCTCGGACACCATCTCCGCTCCTCGGATCCGATCGTCCGCGAGAGGCTTCTCCACGATCACATGCTTGCCTGCGTTCAGCGCAGCCATGACGATCGGATGATGGGTGCGCGCCGGCGTCGCGATGGCGATTGCGTCGATTCGCGGGTCGGCAAGCACCTCGTCGAGGCTCGCAGACACCGGCACGCCGCCGACACTGTCCGCGACGTGCTGGGCGCGCTCGATGTCGAGATCGCAGATGACAGCGAGATCCCAATCCGCGCTGGAGCGGAAGTTACGGGCCAGGTTCGGCCCCCAATACCCAGCGCCAACAACAGCAACACTCAATCGACCAGTCACGGATTCCTCATTCAATCGCGCCAAGGCATGCAGCAGTCATCGTACTCCGCAGCCACAGCAATTCAGCGGTCAAGTCGCGGGCAGAAACAGCACGTCCACCCAGTAGTTGTTCCGTGACAGGCTGGCAGGGAACCCAGTGGAGTATGTGAAGGCGCTCCCCTGCTCAGGCACGGTGAAATGCCCGGCCACGAGGCCATCGGAGAGCGTGCCGAGATCGACGGCGTAGCGACCCGTCGTGCTGTGCAGCCCGACACGGTATTCAACGCCTGCCTGCAGCGCAACCGGTGTCGCGAAGTCGGCTTTCTGCCACCCTTCCGTCGTCTCGCCAGTGAACACCACCTCGGCCAGCTTGGTCCCGCTCGCGTCCCACAGGTAGCCGGTGTGCGCGCCCGTGTTCGCCGCACCCTTGTAGAAGCGCACGCCCGATGCGGTGCCCGCGACGTCGACGCTGAACCGCGTCGCGACCTGCACGCCGTCTGGGTCGTCCCACGCGCCGTTCTGCGGGAGCGCGTCGCCGAAGATCGTGCTGACCCCCAGCACCTCGGGCTCGGCGGCGGTCGTGAACGTCCATGCGCCGCCGGTGACGTCCATCCCGGGAATGGTGACGCTCGCGCTGTACTGCGTCGACCATGCGAGCGGGGCCGCGGGAGTGAACGTGACAGTGCGGGATGCGCTGTCGTAGCTCGTCGACCCGGCAATCGCGCCGTCCGGTCCAGACACCGCCAGCACCGCGCTCGGCTGGTGCATGTCGAACCCGACCGTCACCGGTGCCGTCGGAGCGACATCCGAGGCAGAAGCCTCTGGCGCGCGGGACTGCACGACGACCGGCGTCGGGGTCGG